>Ga0308157_10000770_pt1 | contig 88319 bp, 73 predicted proteins | sample PhyBR1_FD_201035 | JGI IMG/M metagenome (GOLD analysis project Ga0308157, IMG submission 201035) | Phyllosphere microbial communities from UC Gill Tract Community Farm, Albany, California, United States - DLSLB.R1 | ecosystem: Host-associated > Plants > Phyllosphere > Unclassified | place: USA...
CCCATCTTTTCCAGGTCGAGCACGGCGTCGATGGCTTCCTTGGCCATGACCTCGGCTGCGTCCTGGTCAACCAGGTAGTCGCCACCCTTGATGGTGTCGAAGGTGTGCCATTCCCAGTTGTCTTCCTCGACGTTGGCAAGTGCTGCGCACATGCCGCCCTGGGCTGCACCGGTGTGCGAGCGGGTTGGGTAAAGCTTGGTTAGCACTGCGGTGCGTGCGCGCTGACCGGATTCGATCGCTGCACGCATACCTGCACCACCGGCACCGACGATGACTACGTCGTACTTATGTACCTGCATTCTTGATGCTCTCTTTTCTAAAAATCTATCTGGCTATCGGCTGAAACTAGGGGAGTTTCACAAGCACTGCTGCAGCTGGCTGCCAGCTACGCAAGGATCGAAGGTGAAGATCACCAGGGAACCGAGCACGATGATGAAGATCGTTGCGACGTACAGGATGCCCTTGAGCCATGCACGGGTTGCGTGCTTCTCTGCGTAGTCGTTGATGATGGTGCGCACGCCGTTGGTGCCGTGGAGCATTGCGAGCCACAGCATGGCCAGGTCCCAGAACTGCCAGATTGGCGAAGCCCACTTGCCGGCGACGAAGCCGAAGCCGATGCCGGAGATGCCTTCTCCGACCATGAGGTTTGCGAAGAGGTGGCCGAAGATCAGGACGATCAGCACAACACCGGACAGGCGCATGAACAGCCATGCCAGCATTTCGAAGCTGCTGCGGGACTTTGGTCCGCGCTTGTACTTAGGATCAATGCGCTGGCTGCGCGGAGCAGGAATAGAAACGCTCATGGCTTAGTGGCTCCCAAATGCGATCGACAGGTGACGGATTGCGAAGCCCGCGAAGACGATAACCCAGAGGATCAAAACGCCCCAGAGCATCTGGCGCTGGTACTTGGTGCCCTGCTTCCAGAAGTCAACCAGGATCAAACGCAGACCGTTGAATGCGTGGAAGAGGATTGCGGCAACCAAGCCGGTTTCACCCAACGCCATCCACGGGGTCTGATAGGTGCTGATGATTGCGTCATATGCGTTGGCGTCAACGCGGACCATGGCCGTGTCCAGCACGTGCACCAGCAGATAGAGAAAAATAACGACACCGGTGACTCGGTGTCCCACCCAGGACCACATGCCTTCATGGCCGCGGTATAGGGTGCCTGACGAAGTCTTCGACACTGAACTAAACCTCCAAGGCTCGCAACGGCGCATGTGTATATTGCACACAATGAGATTTGACGCACTTGTGCGAGCGTTCCTTGTGCGAGTCTAAACCACTTGATGCACTGCAATCTATTTCGTGTCGAGTTCCTGTGAGGATGTTCACCGAATAGCCGTCAAAATGCGCTAAGTGGCTGATTTTCCGGCCGTAATACCGCATAGATGCATTTCGTATTTCCGTTGATTGCCAGATGTCAATGGACCGGATTATCCACCGGATGAACTAGTCTGGAATGCGTGAATGCAGACCTATTATCCAGATTCCACGGCGTGATCCCCGCCGGCGGCGTCGGTACCCGATTGTGGCCCCTCTCCAGGGCTTCCGCTCCCAAGTTTTTGCACGATCTCACCGGGTCGGGATCAACCCTGATCCGCGCCACCTACGATCGACTGGTACCGCTGGCAGGCGAACGCATCATGGTCGTCACCGGACGGGCTCACCGCGGAGCCGTCGTGAGCCAGCTTCCCGAACTGTGCGATGAGGATCTGGTCCTCGAGCCGGAGCCGCGCGACTCAGCCGCCGCCATCGGCTTGGCGGCCGCCATCCTCTACCGCCGCAACCCCGATATCATCATGGGCTCCTTCGCCGCCGACCAGGTGATCGAGCCGGTGGAAGTCTTCCAAGCCGCGCTGAGCGAAGCGATCCATACCGCCGCAACCGGCAAGATCGTGACCATCGGCATCCACCCCACCCACCCGTCCACCGGTTTCGGCTACATCCGCACCGGTGAACCGCTGAATGTGCCCAACGCGCCGACCGCGCGCGGCGTTGTGGAGTTCGTGGAGAAGCCCGACGAGGACACTGCCCGCAAGTACCTGGCGGCCGGCGGCTTCTTCTGGAATGCCGGCATGTTCGTCGCCCCGGTCAGCCTGATGCTCAAGCACCTTGAAGCCAATGAGCCGCAGCTGTACTCGGGCCTGATGCAGATCGCCGACGCATGGGATACCGATCGCCGCGACCAGGTCATGCGCGAAATCTGGCCGGGCCTGCCGAAGATCGCCATCGACTACGCGGTGGCCGAGCCTGCCGCCGAAGCCGGCGACGTGGCAGTGATCCCCGGGGTCTTCAACTGGGACGACGTGGGCGATTTCGCCGCGATCGGCCGCTTGAACAAGGCTAGCGCCGAGGAAGGGATCATCAACCTCGGCGACAAGCAGGTGCGCGTTTATGCCGATAACGCCACCGGCGTGGTCTACTCGGACCGCCCGCGGGTGATCGCGCTGGTGGGCATCGAAGATGTTGTGGTGGTGGATACCGCCGACGCCCTGCTGGTGACCACCAAGGAGCACGCCCAGAAGGTCAAGCAGACCGTGGAGGCGCTGAAGGCCGACGGCGCCACCGAGGTGCTCTAGCTTTACGCTGAAAAGCAGGACCGGGATACACCACAGGAATGTGGCGTGTCGCGGTCCTGTTCGTTTTTAACCCGATCATGAAGAGGCGCGTAACCAGAATTTAACGTCCCGCGCTGACCTGTGATTATGTGGAGAAGAAGGCCGGGGGCCGAACGGAAGCGGAAAAGTATTTGGTGCCGGGGGCTAGCGCTGAGGTAGTAGCACATTGATATGTTAGGCGACATGACTACGGCCAAGATGAATTCTGAATCGTCCATGTCCGAGAGCACAGCGCCGCCCGGGGCGCTTCCGACAGGAGAGAAAACCCGAATCAACAAAGTAGTTTTCTACGGCTCAGCGCTGCTGGTGCTGGCCATCGCCCTGTGGGCGATGATCGACCGCGAGTCCGCGAGCACGGTCATCAACACCACTGTGACCTGGATCGGCAAGAACTTCGGCTGGTACTACACGCTGATCGTCGTCTCCGTTCTGGTCTTCGTGGTGGGCATTGCGATCTCCAAGGTCGGCAAGACCCGGCTGGGCCCGGACCACTCCCGGCCGACCTTCAACATTTTCACCTGGGCCGCGATGCTCTTCGCCGCCGGCATCGGCATCGACTTGATGTTCTTCTCGGTGGCCGAACCGGTCACCCAATATCTGGCACCCCCAGCCATCGAAGGATCCACCGTCGAGGCCGCCCGCCAGGCGATGGCCTGGACGCTCTTCCACTACGGCCTGCTCGGCTGGGGGCTGTATGCGCTGATCGGCCTGGCGCTGGGCTACTTCGCCTACCGCCACAACCTGCCGCTGTCCATCCGCTCGGCCCTCTACCCGATCCTGGGCAAGCGCACCGAAGGGTGGATCGGGCACAGCGTGGATATCGCAGCGATGCTCGGAACCATCTTCGGCATCGCCACCTCGCTGGGCATCGGCGTCGCCCAGCTGAACTACGGGCTGAACTTCATGTTCGGCATCCCGGAGAACCGCACCTGGCAGATCGTCCTGATCGTCATTGCCGTCATCATGGCCACCGTCTCGGTGCTAACCGGCGTGGAGAAGGGCATCCGCCGCCTCTCCGAGCTGAACGTGCTGCTGTGCATCGCGCTGATGCTTTTCGTGCTGATCGCCGGTTCCACCGCCTACCTCTTCGACGGCATCGTGAACAACATCGGCGACAGCATCGCGATGTTCCCCTCCATGGCGCTGGATACCTTCGCCTATGAGCGCCCCGATGAATGGCTGAACGGCTGGACGCTGTTCTTCTGGGCCTGGTGGATCGCTTGGGCGCCGTTCGTAGGCCTGTTCCTGGCACGCATCTCCCGCGGCCGCACCATCCGGCAATTCGTCATCGCCGTCCTGGTGGTTCCTTTCGCCTTCATCCTGCTGTGGATCTCGATCTTCGGCAACAGCGCGCTGGAGCTGGTCCGCTCGGGCAATGCCGCCTTTGGCGAGGTGGCCATGAATACCCCGGAGCGTGCCTTCTACTCGCTGCTGGAGCAGATGCCCGGAGCACCGATCACCGCGGCGATCGCCACCTTCACCGGATTGCTGTTCTACGTCACCAGCGCCGACTCCGGCGCATTGGTCATGGCCAACTTCACCTCGCACCTGAAGGATGCACAGGCCGATGGCTCCAAGCCGGTGCGCCTGTTCTGGTCGCTGGCCACCGGCCTGCTGACCCTGGGCATGCTCTTCGTGGACGGGGTGCCGACTTTGCAGGGCGCCACCGTCATCATGGGATTGCCCTTCTCCTTCGTGCTGGTGCTGATCATGCTGGGCCTGTTCAAGTCCCTGCGCATGGAAACCGCGCTGGCCGACAGCTACCAGAACAATATGCACAAGGTGCTTTCCAGCCGCATGGGATCCACCTCCGATCGGCGCAATTGGAAGCAGCGCCTGACCCGGGCCATGACCTATCCGGGACGCCGCTCCACCGGCCGCTTCCTGAACGAGGTCGCCATCCCGGCCCTGCAGGAAATGAGCGAGGAGTTCACCGTGCGCGGCGCCGAGGCCAGCCTCGAGATCGAACCGGTGGCGCATTTGGGCCTGGACTCGCTGGACCTGGTCGTGGCCAATGGCGCCGAGCGCCCCTTCAAGTACCAGATCTACCCGGTGCAGCTGCCGGTGCCGAGCTTCGCCCGGGTGTCCTCGGGCAAGAACGTGTACTACCGCATCGAGGTCTTCTCCCAGGAAGGCAGCCACGGCTACGACCTGATGGGGTTCACCAAGGAACAGCTGATCTGTGATGTGCTGGATCAGTACGAAGCCCACCTGGTCTTCCTCGAAACGCAGACCGAACTTGCCGGACCGAGCCAGATCAACTCCAGCGGGGTCTCCAAGACCCACTGGGAATCAGATTTTGAAACGACCCCGAAAGAAGAGGAAGCATGAGTTTTCCAAGCAACCAGAATCCGCGACTGCACAGCGGGGAAACGCTCTTTATCAACGGCGTATTCGAGGCTGCCAGCAGCGGATCCACCCGTGCGATCAAGTGCCCGGCCAACGGCGTGAAAGTCGCCACGGTCTCCGAAGCCGGCCAGACCGACTCCGAACGCGCCATCGCCGCGGCCCGCAAGTCCTTCGACTCCGGGGTGTGGTCGCAGGTGCCCGCAGGGGAACGCGGCGACTTCCTGCTGAAGGTCGCCGGCAAGCTGGTGGAGCGCAAGGCCGAGTTCGCGCTGGCTGAAACCCTGGACACCGGCAAGCGCCTGGTGGAATCCGAAATCGATATGGACGACATCACCTCCTGCTTCCGCTACTTCGGCAAGCTGGCCGGAGCGGACGCCGGACGGTTGGTGGACGCGGGGGATGCGAATGTGCTCAGCCGGATCAGCTACGAGCCGGTGGGCGTGGCCGCGATGATCACTCCCTGGAACTACCCGCTGCTCCAAGCGGCGTGGAAGATCGCCCCGGCGCTGGCAGCCGGCTGCTCCTTCGTGCTCAAGCCAGCCGAGCTCAGCCCTTCCACCGCGATCCTGATGATGGAGATCCTCAACGATCTGGGACTGCCAGCGGGTGTCGCCAACCTGGTGACCGGCACCGGTGCCGAAGCCGGCGCGATCCTCTCCGAGCACCGGGACGTCGACCTGGTCTCCTTCACCGGCGGCCTGGTCACCGGCCGCAAGGTGGCCGCCGCGGCCGCCGGCACCGTGAAGAAGGTCGCGCTGGAACTGGGCGGCAAGAACCCGAATGTCATCTTCGCCGATGCCGACTTCGACGCCGCGGTGGACAACGCGCTGAATGCCGCCTTTGTCCACTCCGGCCAGGTGTGCTCGGCCGGCGCCCGACTGGTGGTGGAAGAATCCATCGCCGAGAAGTTCGTGGACGAACTGGTGCGCCGGGCACAGGAGATCACCATCGGCCTTCCGTTTGATGAGAATGCCGAAACCGGCGCGCTGATCTCCGAAGACCACCTGGCCAAGGTGGACGCCTACGTGCAGGCCGGCATCGCCGAAGGAGTGCGCGTGCGCTGCGGCGGACGACGGGCCACCGCCGAGGACGGCGCCGGCCTGGAGTCGGGCAGCTTCTACCTGCCCACCGTGCTGGACCAGGTCACCCGCGGCATGTCGGTGGTCGTGGACGAAGCCTTCGGACCGGTGGTCACCGTGGAAACCTTCAGCACCGAAGACGAAGCGGTAGAGATCGCCAACGACACCGACTACGGATTGGCCGGAGCGGTGTGGAGCCAGGACGCGTCCAAGACCCAGCGCGTGGCCGCCCGGCTGCGCCACGGCACCATCTGGATCAACGACTTCCACCCCTACCTGCCGCAGGCCGAATGGGGCGGCTTCGGCCAGTCGGGCGTGGGCCGCGAGCTGGGCCCCACCGGATTGGGCGAATACCAGGAAGCAAAGCACATCTACCAGAACCTGGCCCCGCAGGTCACCGGTTGGTTCAAGTAAGGAGAACACAGTGCAGGAATTCGATTACATCGTCATCGGCGGCGGTTCTGCCGGAGCAGCGGTCGCAGCGCGGCTGAGTGAAGACCCATCGGTACAGGTGGCCCTCGTGGAGGCCGGCCCCGACGACCGCAACTATGATGAAGTGCTCCAGCTGGACCGCTGGATGGAGCTGCTGGAATCGGGCCTCGACTGGGACTACCCGATCGAGGAGCAGGAGAACGGCAACTCGTTCATGCGCCACGCCCGCGCCAAGGTCATGGGCGGATGCTCCAGCCATAACTCGTGCATCGCCTTCTGGGCCCCGCGCGAGGACATCGATGAGTGGGAGTCGAAGTTCGGCGCCGCCGGCTGGAACTCCGAAATGGCCTACCGGCTCTACAAGAAGCTGGAAACCAATGAGGATGCGGGCCCCGACGCCCCGCACCACGGGGACAGCGGTCCGGTGAAGCTGATGAACGTGCCGGCCAACGACCCGTGCGGCGTAGCCCTGCTGGATGCCTGCGAGCAGGCGGGCATTCCGCGCGCCAAGTTCAACAACAACCAGACGGTGCTCAACGGCGCGAACTTCTTCCAGATCAACCGCCGTGCCGATGGCACCCGTTCCTCGTCCTCGGTCTCCTACATCCACCCGATCCTTGAGCGCGAGAACTTCACCTTGCTCACCGGCCTGCAGGCCAGGAAGCTGAACTTCGATGCGGACAAGCGCTGCACCGGCGTGGACGTGGTGGACGGCGCCTTCGGCCGGACCAAGACGCTCACCGCCAGGCGCGAGGTGGTGCTCAGCGCCGGCGCCATCGATTCGCCGAAGCTGCTGATGCTCTCGGGCATCGGGCCTGCCGAGCACCTGGAATCCGTGGGCGTGAAGGTACTGGTTGACGCACCGGGCGTGGGCGAGCACCTGCAGGATCACCCCGAAGGTGTCATCCAGTGGGAGGCGAAGCAGCCGATGCCAGAAACCTCCACCCAGTGGTGGGAGATCGGCATCTTCACCCCGACCCAGGAGGGGCTGGACCGCCCGGATCTGATGATGCACTACGGTTCGGTGCCTTTTGACATGCACACCCTGCGCCAGGGCTACCCGACCGGGGAGAACACCTTCTGCCTGACCCCGAATGTCACCCACGCGAAGTCGCGCGGCACCGTGCGGCTGCGCAGCTGCGATTTCCGCGACAAGCCGAAGGTCGACCCGCGGTACTTCACCGACGCCGAAGGGCATGACGCCCGGGTGATGATCGCCGGCATCCGCAAGGCCCGTGAGATCGTGGCGCAGTCGCCACTGGGCGAATGGGCCGGGGAAGAGCAGTTCCCGGGACAGCAGACGCAGAGCGATGAAGAGATCTTCGACTACATCAAGCGCACCCACAACACCGTGTACCACCCGGCCGGCACGGTGCGCATGGGGGCTGTGGATGACGAGATGAGCCCGCTGGATCCGCAGCTGCGGGTCAAGGGCGTGAGCGGATTGCGTGTCGCCGATGCTTCGGTGATGCCGGAGCTGGTCACGGTCAACCCGAATATCACCGTGATGATGATCGGCGAGCGTTGCGCTGAGCTGATCCGCGAAAACTAGGGCGTGAAACAGTGGTGGTGGCCATCGGGAAACCGGTGGCCACCACCACTTGCGTGCGCCGAACTGTTTCGCGCTGTGGCCAAACATTACGAAGAACTGTTATCTGCAGCTGTTGGACGAGTATCTTCGAAAGGTGTCCACCGTGAATGAATATGACAATGTTGCCTCCGTCAGCGACTTCACCGAGCCGTTAATCGATCAGCTGATCGACTTCCGGCGCGAGCTGCACCGGAACCCGGAGCTGTCCTTCGCGGAACACCAAACGACTCAACGCATCCTCGAAACGCTGCAGGCCGCTGGGCTCTCGCCGCAGAAGATGGCCAACACCGGCGCCTTTGTCGATATCGGACAGGGGCCGATCCGGATCGCCTTCCGCGCGGATATCGATGCCCTGCCGGTCATCGAGGAAACCGACCTGGAGTACTGCTCCCTGGTCGAGGGCGTGGCACACGCTTGCGGCCACGACATCCACACCACTGTGATGCTGGGCGTCGCCTTGTCCCTGGGCAAGCTCGATGAGGCGGGACTGCTCAATGGGCGCGTGCGCGTCATCTTCCAGCCGGCCGAGGAAAAGCTGCCCGGCGGAGCGCTGTCGGTCATCGAACAGGGCCTGCTCGACGAGGTACCGCGCGTGCTGGCGCTGCACTGCGACCCGAGGATCGATGCCGGCCATATCGGCACCCGCATCGGCGCGATCACCTCGGCCAGCGACACCATCCGCATCGAAGTCAACGGGCACGGCGGGCACACCTCGCGTCCGCATCTGACCGAAGACATCGTTTTTGCCATGAGCCAGATCGCCACGCAGGTCCCTGCGGTGCTCGGCCGCAAGGTCGATGTGCGCTCGGCGGTATCCGTGGTGTGGGGCCAGATCCATGCAGGCAGCGCCCCGAACGCCATTCCTGCCACCGGCTACCTTGCCGGAACCATGCGCTGCCTCGACGGGGATATCTGGTACGAGGCAGGCGAACTGCTGGATAACGCGGTACGCCAGATCGCCGCTCCCTATGGCGTGGAAATCAAGCTGCAGCACACCCGAGGCGTGCCACCGGTGGTGAACGCCCCGGCAGAGACGGCGCTGATCGAGGATGCGGCACGTCGTGAGTTCGGCGCGGACGCGATCGAGCTGACCCCGCAGTCCATGGGCGGGGAGGACTTCGCATGGATGACCCAGAAGGTTCCTGGAGCCATGCTGCGCCTGGGCACCCGGACCCCGGGCGGCAAGACCTATGACCTGCACCGCGGGGATTACATGCCTGATGAATCCTGCATTGGGATCGGCGTGCGTATCATGACCGCGGCCGCCATGCAGGCCGTTCGCGAAGCAAACGCCAAATAGCGTGTTGGTCACAGTAAACTCAAAACTTTTTAACTAGTCTTTGACACTTTCGCAATTCTTTGAGTGACTTGGGCTTTGACGTTAAGCGCTTGCCGTTTTGAAGCCGCTTAGTTATCTGTTTGTAATCTTTATCGTCTTTACCTGTGACATATCTCCGATAGGCTATGGAAACGATGGGGAAGCTACGACTTTAGGTGTGCTCGCGTAAGGCCTAGGCAACGATGCTTTACAAGGGGCGGCTGGTGTCTGAACTCCCACATGATCTCGCACGACTTTTGGAGGAATAGATGCGCTTCGTATCGCGCAAGACCGGTGTGGCCGCGGCCATGCTCGGCATCTCGGCTTTGGCTTTGAGCGCCTGCGGCGCTGCACCGGAAGAGTCCAGCTCAGCTGGCAAATACCCCGATTACGTTGGCTGCATCGTTTCCGACTCCGGTGGATTCGACGACCAGTCCTTCAATGAGTCTTCCTACCGCGGCCTGAAGAATGCGGAAAAGGACCTGGGCATCAAGATTCGCGAAGCAGAGTCGAAGTCCAATGCGGACTTCGCTACCAACCTCCAGGGCATGACGTCCGCTGGCTGCAACCTCACCGTCACCGTGGGTTACTTGCTAGGCGATGCGACCGCCGATGCCGCAGCCAAGAACCCAGATAGCAACTTCGCGATTGTGGACTTCCAGCACAAGGAGCCCATCAAGAACGTCAAGCCGATCATTTACAACACCGCCCAAGCAGCCTACCTCGCCGGCTATGCAGCGGCAGCTGCTTCCGAGACCGGCACCGTTGCCACCTTCGGCGGCATCAAGATCCCTACCGTCACCATCTTCATGGACGGCTTCGCCGACGGCGTTGCCAAGTTCAACGAAGACAAGGGCGAGAACGTGAAGCTGCTGGGCTGGGACAAGAAGAAACAGGACGGCACCTTCTCCGGCGACTTCGAGAAGCAGGACAAAGGCAAGCAGATCACCAAAAACTTCATCGCTTCCGGCGCTGACGTGATTATGCCAGTTGCTGGTCCAGTGGGCAAGGGTGCCGGCGCTGCCGTGGCCGAAGCCAACAAGGGCGGCGAAGAAGCCAAACTCATCTGGGTTGACTCCGATGGCTACCTGACCGCACCTGACTACAAGAAGTTCATGCTGACCTCGGTCGTGAAGACCATGGACAACGCCGTTGAAGACGTCATCAAGGCTGACGCCGAGGGCAAGTTCGACGCCACCCCATATGTCGGCACCTTGGAAAACGAAGGCGTCGCACTGGCGCCATTCCACGATTTCGACTCCGCCATCGGCGAGGACACCAAGAAGGAGATCGAAGCCTTGAAGGCACAGATCATCTCCGGTGACCTGAAGGTCGAATCGGCTGCCAGCCCAAAGTAGCCTTTGGCACCTAATCCATTGAGCGCGTCACCGCTTGCCGTTGCACGGCGAGCCGGTGACGCGCTTTATGAATGCCTAGAGGCCAACACGGCCAACGGGCTAAACTACCTCGCACAACGAACTATGAAGATGGTGGAATCGTGAAACTCGAACTACGGGGAATCTCGAAAGCCTTCGGTTCTTTCTACGCCAATAAGAATATTGACCTGATGGTCGATGACGCCCAGATTCACTGTCTGCTCGGCGAAAACGGTGCTGGAAAATCCACGCTTATGAACGTGCTCTACGGTCTGTACCAACCGACCGAGGGCGAAATCCTGCTTGATGGAAACCCCGTCGAGTTCTCCGGACCAGGCGATGCCATGGCCGCCGGCATCGGCATGGTGCACCAGCACTTCATGCTGGTCCCGGTATTCACCGTGGCCGAGAACATCGCCCTCGGAGCCGAAACCACCAAGGCCGGCGGCGTGCTGGACCTGCAGGTCACCCGCAAGAAGATCCGCGAGATCTCCGACCGCTACGGATTCGACGTCGACCCGGACGCCGTGGTCGAGGATCTGCCGGTCGGCGTGCAGCAGCGCGTGGAAATCATCAAGGCCTTGGTGCGCGAGGCCAAGATCCTCATCCTCGATGAGCCCACCGCAGTGCTGACCCCGCAGGAAACCGACGAGCTGCTGGAGATCATGCGCCAGCTCAAGGCCAACGGCACCTCCATCGTCTTCATCTCGCACAAGCTGCGTGAAGTGCGCGCCGTCTCCGATGTCATCACGGTGATCCGCCGCGGCGAAGTCATCGACTCGGTCTCCCCGGAATCCTCCACCACCGAGCTGGCCAACCTGATGGTGGGCCGCGCTGTGGAACTGAACCTGAACAAGGCCCCAGCCACCCCTGGCGAGGCGGTCTTGCAGGTCAAGGAACTCACGGTCGTCGACCAGGCCGGCACCACCACGCTGGACTCGGTCAACTTCGAGATCCATGCCGGCGAGATCCTCGCCGTTGCAGGCGTGCAGGGCAACGGCCAGACCGAACTCACCGAAGCCATCTTGGGAACCCAACCGGTCACCGGCGGCTCGGTCAAGCTGGCCGGCGAAGAACTGGTCGGCAAGTCCGTCAAGCAGGTGCTGCGCTCGGGCGTCGGATTCGTCCCCGAAGACCGCTCCGTGCACGGTTTGGTCACCGAATTCTCCATCGAGGAGAACCTGGTGCTCGACCTCTACGACCGTGCTCCGTTCGGCAAGGGCATCTCGATGAATCTGGATGCCATCAAGAAGAACGCGACGACGCAGATCAAGGATTTCGACGTTCGCACCGACAATCCGCTGAACCCGGCCTCCAGCCTTTCGGGCGGCAACCAGCAGAAGGTCGTCATGGCCCGCGAGCTGTCCCGCGATCTGAAGCTGTTCATCGCTTCCCAGCCAACCCGCGGCGTGGACGTTGGCTCCATCGAGTTCCTGCACCGCCGCATTGTCGCCGAACGCGACAAGGGCACCCCGGTGATGATCGTATCCACCGAGCTGGACGAAGTCATGGAACTGGCCGACCGCATCGCGGTGCTCTACAAGGGCAAGATCAACGGCATCGTCCCGGGCAACACCTCCCGCGAGGTCCTCGGTTTGATGATGGCCGGCGTCTCGGCCGAAGAAGCCGCAGAGCAAGCAGAATTTACCAAGTCAGATAACGAGCCCGTGGAAGCGGCACCGGCTGGCGAGCGCAGCGAACACCAGGAAGGAGAAGGCCAGTGAGCGAAAGCAAAACACCGGTCATTCCCGACTCCGGCAAAACGGGCAACGACCTGTTCAAGCAAATCACCCAGGGACCGGGACTGGTTTCGGTTCTCGGCGTGGTCGTCGCACTGGTGATCGGCGGCCTGCTGATCGCCATCACCGATGAGAAGGTCGCCCAGAGTGCCGGGTACTTCTTCGCCCGGCCCACCGACTTCCTCTCCGAGCTGTGGCGCGCTGGCACCGAAAGCTACGTGGCACTGTTCAACGGCGCCATCTACAACTCGGCCCAGGGCTTCAAGCCCTTCCTGGAAACCCTGACCGTTTCCACCCCGCTGATCTGCGCCGGCCTCGGCGTGGCCGTGGCTTTCCGCGCGGGCCTGTTCAACATCGGCGCCCAGGGCCAGATCATCATCGGTTCGGTCCTGGCCGCCTACGTGGGCTTCGCATGGCACCTGCCACTGGGCCTGCACCTGCTGCTGGTCATCGTCTTCGGCCTGATCGGCGGCGCCATCTGGGGCGGCCTGGTCGGCCTGCTCAAGGCCAAGACCGGCGCCCACGAAGTGATCCTGACGATCATGTTCAACTATGTTGCCGTGTACTTCATCGACTTCCTGATGAACACCCAGGCATTCCGCCGTCCAGGCGAAACCAACCCGATTTCGCCGATCCTGGACTCCACCGCGGTCTTCCCCTCCATCCCCGGATCTCGCCTGCACCTGGGCTTCGTGATGGCTGTACTGCTGGTCATCCTGGTCTCCTGGATGTTCAAGCGCTCCACCGTAGGCTTTGAATTCCGCGCCGTGGGACATAACCCGGAGGCCGCCAAGACCGCCGGCATCAACGTCGCCCGCAGCACCATCATCGCCATGGCCTTGGCCGGCGCTCTGGCCGGCGCCGCCGGTGTCGCCCAGGTGGCAGGCACCGAAAAGGTGCTCACCAGCGGCATCGCCGGTTCGCTGGGCTTCGACGCGATCACCGTGGCGCTGCTGGGCCGCTCCACCCCGTGGGGCACCTTCTTCGCTGGCCTGCTCTTCGGCGCATTCCAGGCCGGCGCGGTGAACATGCAGATCACCACCGGCACCCCGATCGATATTGTTTCGGTCGTGCAGTCGCTGATCGTGCTGTTCATCGCCGCCCCACCACTGGTCAAGGCGATCTTCGGCATGAACCGCAAGAAGAAGCGCAGCCCCAAGCTCGAAACTACCCAGGCAGGTGCCAAGTGACCTCTTCCACCTTGCAACCAGCAATCAGCGTATTGCCGAGCAAAAAGACCTCGATCATCCTCTCGGTGATCGCAGTGATTGTCTTCTTGTGCTTCGGCTTGATGGGCAATAACGACAGCGCCCACTTCCAGCTCAACAGCGCCGGCGACGCGTTCAAGCTGCCGGAACTGGTGTTCCCAGGCAAAGCCAGCAACATCGTCATCGGCCTGCTGCTGCTGGGCGTCGCCGCCTACTCCTGGATCCAGCGCAAGAAGGGCCAGTCCCTGGCCGCCTGGATGATCGCCATCGCCGCCATCCTCTTTGTGCTCTCCTTCCTGATCTGGGTCGTCTCCGGCGCAGATATCACGACCATCTCGCTGGCCAGCCTGCTCGCCGGCGCCGTGGTGCTGGCCGTTCCGCTGGTCTTCGGTTCCCTCTCGGGCGTGCTGTGCGAACGAGCCGGCGTGGTCAACATCGCCATCGAAGGCCAGCTGCTCGGCGGCGCCTTCACCGCGGCACTAGTGTCCTCGCTGACCAAGAATGCCTTCCTGGGCCTGATCGCCGCAGGCATTGCCGGCGCGCTGGTCTCCCTGGTGCTGGCCCTGTTCTCCATCAAGTACGTGGTCAACCAGATCATCGTCGGCGTGGTGCTCAACGTGCTGGTTTCCGGCATCACCGGCTTCCTGTTCACCACCGTGATGCAGGAAGATCCGGAGCTGTTCAACTCGCCGGTGCACCTGCCCGTCATCGAGATTCCGCTGCTCTCGGCCATCCCGGTGCTCGGACCGATCCTGTTCAAGCAGTCGGTCATCGGGTACCTGATGTACCTGGCAGTGTTCATCGTCTGGTTCGGCCTGTTCAAGACCAAATGGGGCCTGCGCGTTCGCGCCGTGGGCGAGCACCCGAAGGCCGCCGACACCCTGGGCATCAAGGTCAACCGCACCCGCTTCTGGAATGTCACCCTCGGTGGCATTGTGGCCGGCATCGGCGGCTCCTTCTTCACACTGGTGGCCATCGACTCCTTCACCAAGGAAATCTCCGGTGGCCGTGGCTTCATCGCCCTGGCCGCGGTGATCTTCGGACGCTGGAACCCGATTGGCGCCTTCCTGGCGGCGCTGCTCTTCGGCTTCGCCGATAACCTGCAGGTCATCCTGACCATCATCGGCACCCCGGTGCCAAGCCAGTTCATGGCCATGATGCCCTACCTCGTCACCATCTTCGCCGTGGCTGGACTGGTGGGACGCTCCCGCGGCCCGGCTGCCGCCGGCGAACCCTATGTGAAGGAATAACCGGTACCGATGACTACCAACACCGCGCCGTGGTCGCAGCTTGAAGCTGCGGCCGCGGCCGCGCTGTCTGGGGCCTACGCACCCTACTCGAAATTCCGTGTAGGGTCCGCGGCACAGACCAGCGACGGCCGCCTGATTTCCGGCTGCAATATCGAAAACGCCGCCTATGGCGTCACCCTGTGCGCCGAATGCTCCATGGTCGGCCAGCTCTTCGCCACCGGCGGCGGAACCCTGGAGTACTTCCTGTGCTTCGGCCAGCTCGCCGACGGGGAACTGGAGCTGATCACCCCTTGCGGACGATGCCGCCAGATCCTCTTTGAGCACCGCGGAGCCAATCTCCAGATCAAGACCGCCCGCGGCATCGTGGGCATCGAAGATCTTTTGCCTGACGCATTCGGGCCGCAGAACCTCAACGTCTAGGGCCGGTAAGAACCGGACGCAAGCAGAACGGAAGGTGCCGACGATGGCTACCGAACAATTCAGCGCCGTGGAAGTCATCCGCGCCAAGCGCGATGGCGCCGAGCTGAGCAACGAGATGATCGACTGGACCATCGACGCCTATACCCGCGGGGCCATTGCCGAAGAGCAGATGTCCGCGCTGAATATGGCGATCTTCTTCCAGGGCATGAACCGCAGCGAAATCTCGCGGTGGACCACCGCCATGATCAACTCCGGTGAGCGCATGGACTTCTCCACCCTGGCCACCGCGGCAGGCAAGAAGCTGGCAACCACCGACAAGCATTCCACCGGCGGCGTGGGGGATAAGATCACCTTGCCGCTGGCTCCGTTGGTGGCCAGCTTTGGCGTCGCCGTCCCGCAGCTTTCGGGCCGCGGACTGGGCCACACCGGTGGCACCCTGGACAAGCTCGAAGCCATCCCGGGATGGCGTGCCAACCTGTCCAATGAAGAGCTATTCGCCCAGCTCTCCTCGGTAGGCGCAGTGATCTGCGCTGCCGGCGCTGGCTTGGCGCCGGCGGACAAGAAGCTCTATGCGCTGCGTGATGTCACCGCCACGGTGGAGGCCATCCCGCTGATCGCTTCCTCGATCATGAGCAAGAAGATCGCCGAGGGCACAGGCAGCCTGGTCCTTGACGTCAAGGTGGGTTCCGGAGCGTTCATGAAGGACGAGGCCATGGCCAGGGAATTGGCTGAGACCATGGTGAACCTCGGCACAGATGCAGGGGTCAACACCGTTGCCCTGTTGACCAATATGGAAACGCCGCTGGGCTTGACCGCTGGCAACGCCATTGAAGTCGAGGAGTCGGTGGAAGTCCTCGCCGGCGGCGGCCCGGAAGATGTAGTGGAGCTGACTGTCGCACTGGCTATCGAAATGCTGGCCGGTGCAGGCATCCACGATGTAGACGTGCGCGAGGCACTGAAGAATGGCCAGGCGATGGACAGCTGGCGTGCAATGATCGCTGCCCAGGGCGGCGACCCGGACGCCAAGCTGCCGGTGGCCAAGGAATCCCACACCGTTGTAGCGCCAGCCGAGGGCGTGCTGATCAAGCTTGACGCCATGGACATCGGCTTGGCCGCGTGGACGCTGGGTGCGGGTCGAGCCCGCAAGGAAGACAGTGTGCAGGCCGGCGCCGGAGTGCGCATGCACGTCAAGCCAGGGGCGCTGGTCCGCCGCGGCGAGCCGATCGCGACCTTGCTGACCGATACCCCGGAGAAGATGGCCCGTGCCATCGAACTGGTCGAACGCGCGATCATGATCGGTTCCGAGAGCGATCGCCCGGATATGCGTTTGATCTTGGACCGCATCGCGGCTTCCTAGCCGGACCCCAGACGGGAGAACCGGGACACGCCACAGGCGCGTTCCGGTTCTTTCCTTTTGCCCGCAAGAATTTCCTGAATTAATGCCGGGTTGAAAGTTCTTTGGCGCACAATGGGAACCATCTGCCCGGTGCTGGTCGTTGGACAGGTGACTCCTACCAAGGTCGGGGTAGAAAGTAGTCCACATTGCCACAAGGGTAGGATGCGCCTTCACAGCCGCTCGAGTGAAAATAGATGGACAAGCAGCGCATCGAGCGCTTTGGGGAAAGAAGAAGCAAGTCCAGATGGAACTAGTAAACGAGGCTATTACGCAGGCTGCCAGTGCATGGTGGGTCCTGCCTCTGTTGTTCCTGTTCTGCCTGATTGACGCAATCTTCCCTCTGGTCCCGAGCGAATCCTTCCTGGTATCCCTGGCAGCGGTCGGCATCCATTCCGGATCGCCCAACCTTTTCCTTGTCGGTGCCCTCGGCGCCGCCGGCGCATTGCTGGGAGACCAGATCACCTACGCCATCGGCCGGAAAATCGGCGCCCACGGATTCAAATGGATGCGCGGCAAACGAGCGCAGAAGGTCCTGCACTACGCCGAGAAGAAGCTGGAAACTTCCGGCGCCTTGCTGATTTTCACCGCACGCTACATTCCCGTGGGCCGCGTGGCCGTGAACCTCACGGCTGGCGCCACCGGGTTCAGCCACAAGCGGTTCACCCTTTTTGACACCATCGGCGTGCTTACCTGGGCGATCTATTCGGTCAGCATCGGCGCCCTGGCCGGGAACTGGATGCACGACAATAAATTGCTGGGCATCGGCATCTCGATCGTGATCGCTGTGGTGCTCGGATTCATCATCGACCGCATCGTCAGCTGGGCGCTGGATCGCTACCACCGACGGGCTGAGCTGGCCAAGGAACACCGGGAAAAGCCAGAACGCGAGACGGTGCCGCCAACCACCGACGAGGGTTAACCTGCAGTATTGAGCAGGGTCACATTGTGGCTCGCAGATCTTTACCTGCAGGAGCTGTCAGTTCGCGGGAAATGCGACTAGGCTCAGTGGTGTGACTGAAGAATTGATTCATCCTGACTACGATCCCGAATTCGATTTCCGGGATCTGCCTAAAGTTTCGCTACACGACCACCTCGACGGTGGCCTGCGCCCTCAAACGATCATCGAACTGGCAGCCGAGATTGGCCACAAGCTGCCCGAGACCGAAGCTGAAGCTTTGGGCGACTGGTTCCGTGAATCTGCCGATTCCGGCTCTCTGCCACGCTACCTGGAAACCTTCGAGCACACCATTGCAGTGATGCAAACCCGCGAAGGCCTGATCCGCGTTGCCCGCGAATTTGTCGAAGACCTCGCTGAAGACGGCGTGATCTACGGCGAAGTGCGCTACGCGCCGGAACAGCACCGTCGCGAAGGCCTGAGCCTGGACGACGTCGTTGACGCGGTCCAGGAAGGCCTGGACCAGGCATGCGAGCAGCTGAACAGCGAAGGCCACCCCATGCAGGTTGGCCAGGTGCTCAGCGCCATGCGCCAGTCCGATCAGGGCGTGGAGATCGCCAAGCTGGCCCTGCGCCACCGTGGCCACGGCGTCGTCGGTTTCGACATCGCCGGCCCAGAGGATGGCTTCCCGCCATCAAATCTGAAGGAAGCCTTCGACCTGCTGGCCGAGAATCTCTTCCCGACCACCATCCACGCAGGTGAAGCCGCTGGACTGGCATCGATCAAGGACGCAATCCTGGTTGGCCGCGCACAGCGCTTGGGCCATGGCGTGCGCGTTGCCGAAGATATCGAGATCGAGTTCGGCGCCATCGACGAGAACGGCGAAGAACTCAGCGACGATACAGGCTTGGTATCCCTCGGCCCGGTGGCCAACTGGGTGCGCGAGCGCGGCATTCCGCTGGAAGTCTGCCCGTCCTCGAACCTGCAGACCGGTGCCACCGCCAAGTTCGGCGAAGGCATCCGCAACCACCCGATCGATCTGCTGGTCCAGACCGGATTCAACGTCACCATTTCGCCGGATAACCGTCTGATGTCAGGCACCAGCCTGTCTGACGAATTCGAGCTTCTGGTTGAAGCCTTCGACTACGACCTGGAAGATCTGCTGGATCTGACCCTGAACGCCGCTGAAGCGGCCTTCGTTCCGTTGGAAATGCGCGAGCTGCTCGTAGAGTACATCAACGACTACTACGACAGCCTGCTGGAAGACGACGACGATGAGGACTACGAAGAAGACGAATACGAAAACGTCGCCGACTAGTTCGCAGCGCAGCTAATCTGCCACAGTGAAGGACCGGTTTCCCGTGGGGACCGGTCCTTTGCTGCGTCCAGGGAGAGCTTGCGCCGCTTCGCTAGCATTGGAAGCATGGCGCATAACCCGACACCGACGCAGCAGCTGATAACGACCGTGAAGATCTTGCGTGAAAAATGCGCCTGGACCCAGGCGCTCACCCATGAATCGCTGCGGACCTACCTGATCGAGGAAAGCTATGAGGTCCTGGATGCCATCTCCGAGCAGAACCCCCAGCTGCTCAAAGAAGAACTCGGCGACCTGTACTTCCAGATCCTGCTGCATGCGCTGATCGCCGACGAGCAGGGAAACTTTGATCTTGAAGATGTTTCGCAGACCCTGAACGAAAAGCTGCTGCGGCGTAATCGGCATATCTTCGATGCCGAGGGACAAGTCCGAGAAGAAATCACCACGGACGTCCAGGAAATTATTCGCGTCTGGGACGCGGCGAAGCAGGCTGAACGCGAAGGCAAACCCAAGGCGCGCAAGAACGCCGGGTTGCCAGCTGGCCTGCCTTCCCTCACCTTGGCTCAAAAGCTCTTGGACCGTCACACCCGAGCCGGCTCTGAGAAGCCCGATGGCCATCAGGTTTCCGACGTAACCCGTACGAAAATCACCGATGAGCAAAGCCTGGCCGCTGCGCTCCTGGAGCTCTCAGCACGGGCCGAAGAGCTCGGATTAGATGCAGAATCTGTTTTGCGCGCAACCTTGTCGAAACAGTACGGTTCGGAAATCGACGCAACGATATCGCCTAAATCACCTTCGAAGCGCTAGGCTAGAGACTGGCAAAGGCGCCGACGGTCTTCTCAGCACCGCTGGCGGACCTTCCCCTAGACCACCCCTTTCTTCAAGGAGTCCATACTCATGGCATTGATTGACGCCATCCACGCGCGCGAAATTCTTGATTCCCGCGGTAACCCAACCGTCGAGGTTGAGGTCCTGCTATCTGACGGATCGCACGGCCGTGCAGCAGTTCCATCCGGTGCATCCACCGGCCAGTTCGAAGCAGTTGAGCGTCGCGACGGTGACAAGGACCGTTACCTTGGCAAGGGTGTACTCGGAGCCGTAGAGTCCGTGATCGACGAGATCGCTGATGAGCTCGAAGGCCTGGACGCAACCGACCAGCGCGCTATCGACCAGGCCATGCTTGACCTGGACGGCACCAGCAACAAGTCCAAGCTGGGCGCAAACGCGATCCTCGGTGTTTCGCTGGCCGTAGCCAACGCTGCAGCCGTGAGCTCCAACCTGCCGCTGTACAAGTACCTGGGCGGCCCGAACGCCCACGTGCTGCCAGTGCCACTGATGAACATCCTCAACGGCGGCTCGCACGCTGACTCCGACGTTGACATCCAGGAATTCATGATCGTTCCACTGGGTGCAGAGACCTTCTCCGAGGGCCTGCGCTGGGGCGTTGAGGTCTACCACAACCTCAAGTCCGTACTGAAGGAAAAGGGCCTGTCCACCGGCCTTGGCGACGAGGGCGGCTTCGCTCCAAACCTGCCAAGCAACCGTGCAGCTCTGGAACTGATCACCGAAGCCATCACCCGTGCCGGCTACACCCCAGGTGCAGACATCGCACTGGCCCTGGACGTTGCTTCCTCGGAATTCTTCGAGAACGGCGCGTACCAGTTCGAAGGCAAGGCACTGTCTTCCAAGGAAATGAGCGACTACTACGCCGCCCTGGTTGCCGACTTCCCACTGGTCTCCATCGAGGATCCACTGGACGAGAACGACTGGGATGGCTGGAAGACCCTGACCGACGCCATCGGCGACAAGGTCCAGCTGGTCGGTGACGACCTGTTCGTGACCAACCCAGAGCGCCTGGCCGACGGCATCGCTAAGGGCACCGCCAACTCGCTGCTGGTGAAGGTCAACCAGATCGGTTCGCTGACCGAGACCATCGACGCTGTGACCATGGCTCAGCGCGCTGGCTACACCACCATCACCTCGCACCGTTCGGGTGAGACCGAAGATGTCACCATTGCTGACATCTGCGTGGCAACCAACGCCGGCCAGATCAAGACCGGTGCTCCAGCTCGCTCCGAGCGCGTAGCCAAGTACAACCAGCTGCTGCGCATCGAAGAGGACCTGGGTGCTTCGGCAGTTTACGCTGGTCGCAACGCTTTCCCGCGTTTCAACAGCTAATTACCAGTTATAGCGAATAAGCTCGTCGGTAGTGGATACCGGCGAGCTTTTCGTTATTTAATGGATATATGCACCGTTTCCACGGCAGCACGGAACGTTAAGCACGATGGGGAATTGGGGGAGTATGGCACAGCGACCACCACGCATGCCTCGGCGTAATACTCCGGATCCGGAAGAGCAGTCGCAGAATAATCCTGTTGACCAGTCCGAATACACTGATCCTGGAGCAATTGCAGAACCGCCCACCGATGCATTGCACGTAGTGGCACCGCAACAGCCAGCTAAAAAAGCCCCTGCCGTGCCGCGCCCCAAATCAGCGGGCAGCTCGCAGAAGAAGACTTCAAGCGCCGCGCCAAAGCCAGCAACACCGACGCGCCCAGCGTCAGATGCGTCACGTGACTCCAAGAAATTTGCTGGCAACTACGCGTCCAAGCCGAAGGTGCCGCTACGCGAGCGCGCCAAGGAAAAGCAGAACGAACGCCGTCGCGACGACCGCCTGAAATTCTCCGCCGCAGTACGCCGCAAACCGGGCGAAAAGCCAGTGGACCAGACGCCGGTGCCCGAGGGTGAACCGGTAGCAGCACACCGTTTTTCCGGTCGTATTGCCGCGCTGATCGTGGTGCTGGCCTTCTTCGCCGTGATGCTGGTTCCCACCGTGAATTACTACCGGACCCAGATGGCAGAACTCAATGAGCTCAACGCTTCCATTGATTCGCTGGAGGCCCAGCGGGACGATTTGAAAGCCGAGATCGCGCGCTGGGATGACCCGCTGTACATCAAGCAGCAGGCGCGCGAGCGGATAAACTTGGTCATGCCTGGCGAAAAGCTATACATGGTCGTCGGCGACCGGCCGGAAGATCAAGAGGCGGCAACCGAAGCCAATGGCAGCACCTTCGAGGTGCGCCAGGAACTTCCATGGGTTGATGCGTTGCTTGACTCGGTCCGACGTTCCGCCACTGACTAACCACTTTGAACATGAAGAGAACCAATACCCGTGACTGAACAGCCAATCCGCGAAGCCCTTGACGCTGCCGGACGAGTACCAAGCGAAGCCGACCTGGACACCCTGTCTCGACAGCTGAACCGACCCGCCCGCGACGTCGTGGAGATCGGTGCGCGCTGCGTTTGCGGAAACCCTTTGGTTGCCACCACGGCACCACGACTTTCCTCGGGGATTCCTTTCCCGACCACGTACTACCTGACCCATCCGGTCATCACCGCTGCGGTATCCCGATTGGAAGCAGCGGGGCTGATGAACGAGATGAACGAGCGGTTGGGCGACGACACCGCGTTGGCTGAAGCCTATGTGGCCGCCCACGAGTCGTACCTCGCCAACCGCGATGCCATTGGCCAGCGTTCCGGCACGGGCGCTGTTCCCGAAATCGATGGTGTATCCGCCGGCGGCATGCCTACCCGCGTCAAGTGCCTGCACGTGCTGGTCGGCCATTCGCTGGCCGCTGGCGAAGGCGTCAACCCTTTGGGCGATGAAGCGCTGGCAGCGATTTCCGAGTGGTGGACCAAGGACAAGTGCTACTGCGTCGGTGCCTGGGACACCGAGTCCGAGGCTCCGAGCCGCGACCGTTCACGCCACGTGAAGACCCAGGAAATGCAGGACCCGGCAGCCAAGCGCGCCGAACGCGCCGCCAAGCGCGCGGCCCGGGAAGCACAGGAACGTGCCGCTCAGGATGATGCCTAATGCGCGTCGCCGGAATCGACTGCGGAACGAACTCCATTCGCCTGCTGATCGCTGATGTGCAGCAGGATGAGAACGGCACCCAGCTGGTAGATGTCCTTCGCACTATGCGAGTGGTCCGCTTGGGCCAGGGCGTTGACGCCACCGGTGCCTTTGCACCCGACGCCTTGGAACGCACCTTTGCCGCGGCCCGCGAGTACCGGGCCCTGTGCGATGAGCACCAGGTCCAGGCCATCCGCTTTGTCGCGACCTCCGCTGCCCGCGACGTCTCCAATCGCGAAGTCTTCGCCGACGAAATCACGAAGATCATCGGCGTGGCCCCGGAGGTCATCAGTGGTGATGAAGAGGCATCGCTGTCCTTCAACGGCGCAGCTTCGGTGCGCGCCGGCCAGCCAGGCCACAGCCTGGTCATCGACCTCGGCGGCGGCTCCACGGAATTCGTTCTGGGCAACGCATCTGGTCCGGTAGCGGCCAAGAGCCTTGACATGGGGTGCGTGCGCGTTACCGAGCGCTTTGAGCAGCAGGGCCTGGAATCCCCGGAAGCCGTGGCCTTCATGGACAGCACCCTGCAATCACTGGGCGGAATCGTCGATGTCTCGGAAGTCGACGCGGTGATCATGGTGGCTGGAACCTTCACCACTTTGACGGCGCAAGCCCTGGGTCTTGAGAAATATGAATCGGAGAAGATCCACGGCGCGCAGTTGAGCTTCGAGAAGATGCGCGAGGCCACCGCTGCCATGCTCGCTTATTCGCGGGAAGAACGCGCAGCTCTGGGGTTCATGCACCCGGGCCGTGTCGACGTGATCCGCGCCGGCGCAGCGATCGTTCAGCGCATTCTTCATTACCTGGAAACGGCTAGCGGCCAGCGCCCGATGCGGTTAATTGCATCGGAACACGATATTCTCGACGGAATCGCTGCTACTGCAGCTGCCAACGCCTAGTCCGTTTATCCGGAACCGACCAAGGAGATCTCTTGAGCACAGCTCTGCGCGCTAAGAAAGCGACGGGTCTGAAAAAATCTGGCTCGCTGCTTGTCATTGCGGCACTCGCAATGGGGATGCTCAGCATTCTCACGCCTGCTCAGGCTGACACCATGCGTGATTCGGAGTATTGGCTGGACTCTCTGGGTGTAACCCAGGCCCAGCAGAGCACCAAGGGCGAGGGCGTGAAGGTAGCGATCATCGATACCGGCATTGATACCTCCCACCCGGATCTCAAGGGCGCCGTAGTCGGCGGCGCTGACATGTCCGGTTCCGGCGAAGCCAAGGGCAACAAGCCAATTGGCGTCATGAGCGAGCACGGCACGTTGGTAGCGACGCTGCTGGCCGGACGCGGCAATAACAAGGGCGAGATCAATCGGGTCAAGTCCGAGAATGAACGCCTCAAGGCCGCGTGGGAAAAAGCCAAGGCCGAAGCCGAGGAAGAAAACGAAAAGCAGAAGGACGACGAAAAAGACGTCGAAGTCCCCAAAGAACCTGAATACCAGGACGTTCCCAAGCTGACCGGTGGTAGCGATGGCGTGCTCGGCGTCGCGCCGGCGGCCGAATTGCTATCCGTTTCACTCTGGATGGGCGAAGGCAACCCGGCCAATATCCCCGTGGAGGAACAGATCCCCCGCGCGGTGAAATGGGCCGTGGATTCCGGTGCCAAGGTCATCAACATGTCCTTGGGCTCCACCAGCCCTGCCTGGCCAGAAAGCTGGGATGACGCGTTTAAGTACGCGGAGGACCATGACGTGGTGGTTGTCGCCGCTGCGGGTAACCGTTCCGGTGGCATGAGCCAGGTTGGCGCCCCAGCGACGATTCCAGGCGTGTTGACCGTGGCCGGCGTGGATGAAAGCGGAAAGGCTTCCCAGGACTCGTCCACCGAAGGCATCTCCATTGGTGTTGCCGCCCCGGCCGAACAGCTGGTGGGCGGGCTTCCGGATAACGGCTACGCCCGCTGGTCCGGGACTTCCGGCGCCGCGCCTCTGGTGGCCGGCGTTGCTGCGCTGATCCGTTCCAAGTACCCGGATATGAAGGCGCCCGATGTCATCAACCGGATTTTGAAAACTGCACGCGATACCGGTGCGGCCGGTGTTGATAACCTCTATGGCTACGGAATCATCAATGCGAACGCCGCAGTGAATAACCCTGTTGCCTCGGTTTCCGTGAACCCGTTGGGAACCATCGAAGAATGGATTCGGGTCCACCGACGGAACAACGCGAAGTCGACCGAGGCCCCAGCGCCGGGCGTCTCGATGGAAAAGTCGGACCTCAAGCAGGTTGCGGCCCCTAAGCCTATCCAGCCGGATACCTCAACTCCGGCGCTTCAGCCGGTCCTGGTCATCGGAGCGGGCGTGCTGCTGCTGCTGGTGATTGGTGCCGGAAGCGTCCAGACACTGGTGCGCCGACGCCGCGAGCGATTGGCGGCCAGCGTCGCTTCGGCATCGCTGAGTTCCTTGAGGGTCGGCAAGAGCGCGGGGGACCACGATCTGTTCGACGACATTCCCGAAGAAGACAAATAGCTGATGAACAACTGGGACGAAACCTATGGTTTCGTCCCTTTTGTTTTGCTGGTTCCGCGGTGGCTGGCAAGTCATAAAAGGTTCGGATTCGCGATGGGGAACCGGGCAGCTGGCCCTACGTGACACATTTGACGTAAATAGTTAGTGAATGTTTTCACTAACTCGGAAAATCCGCGTAGAATCAAGAGTATGTCGATCATTGAATCCTCCCAGAAGCGTCCGCGCATCCTTGTCGTCGGCGGTGGCTACGTTGGCCTGTACGTCGCGATGAAGTTGCAGAAGAAGGTCAAGGCCCACGGCGGCATCGTCACCGTTGTCGACCCGAACCCATACATGACTTACCAGCCATTCCTGCCAGAAGTTGCAGGTGGCCAGATCGAGCCACGCCACGTTGTGGTCTCCCACCGCCAGCACCTGAAGCATTCCGAACTGGTTAACGGCCGTGTTTTGAGCATCGACCACGCCAACAAGAAGGCTGTCATCGCTCCAAACAACGGCGAGCAGTTCGAGCTGGAATACACCGACGTTGTCATGTCGGCCGGTGCGATCACCCGCACCTTCCCAATCACCGGCTTGGCTGAAACCGGCATTGGCCTGAAGACCATCGAAGAGGCCGTCGCCCTGCGCAACAAGGTTGCCGAGCGCATCGAGTCCGCTTCGAACATGACCGACCCAGTGGCTCGCAAGCGCGCACTGACCTTCGTGGTTGTCGGTGGCGGCTTCGCCGGCATCGAAACCATCGCCGAGCTTGAAGACATGGCTCGCGACCTGATCAAGCTCAACGACCGCATCGATCAGAAGGAAGCCCGCTTCGTTCTGGTTGAGGCCATGGGCCGCATCATGCCAGAAGTTACCGCCGAGCAGGCTGAGTGGGTTGTCGAGCACCTGCGCAGCCGCGGCGTCGAGGTTCTGCTGAACACCTCGCTGAACAGCGCAGTGGACGGCAACCTTGAACTGATCAACATGGCTGACAAGTCCCCAGCGGGCGAGTTCGGCGCTGACACCCTGATCTGGTGCGCCGGCGTTATGGCCAACCCAATGGTTCGCTCCACCGACTTCCCAATCGAGCAGCGCGGTCGCATCGAGACCCGCACCGACCTTCGCATCAAGGACGCCAACGGCGAACCTCTGGAAGGCGCTTGGGCAGCCGGCGATATCTCGGCAGTCAAGGACGTTACCGGCGGCCTGCCGGACGGAACCTGCGTTCCAAACGCCCAGCACGCTGTGCGCCAGGCAAAGCTCTTGGCAAAGAACCTTTACGCTGCCCGCTACGGCGTTGGCACCATCAAGGAATACAAGCACTCGAACCTCGGCGCAGTTGCCGGCTTCGGCCGCAACAAGGGTGTTGCCAAGGTTGTTGGCATCAAGCTCAAGGGCTGGCCAGCATGGATGGCTCACCGCGGTTACCACGGTATGGCCATGCCAACCTTCGAGCGCAAGTTCCGCGTTGTCGGCGACTGGCTGGTTGCACTGTTCTTCAAGCGCGATGGACTGCAGTTGAACAACCTCGAAGCACCACGCACCGCTTTCGAAGAGTCGGCAAGCCCAAAGAAGTAGGCGCAAGGCTTAGGTGATCGACTAAGTGGCGAGGGGTCGAGTGAATCGACCCCTCGCATACCTGCGTAGAGCAGATTTTTTATTTGCTTTCCCGATCACGTAAGATTTGAGAGTCTTGCCCCCATGGTGGAATTGGCATACACGGCTGACTTAAAATCAGCTGCCGAAAGGCTTGTGGGTTCGAGTCCCACTGGGGGTACCCGCGAATAGGCTCCTGCACTCCGGATTTCCCGGGGAGCAGGAGCCTAATGTGTTTTCCAAGACGCGTTTAACATCGAGCCGGAACCACATTTTTGGTACCTGCATGATAAAAGTTTCAAGAATATCGCTCAGAGAGTAGTTAACCGCCGGAAAATCGGCGAATATCATCCTTCCGACTGAGTGAATTCACAGCAATGCTCAATAGGATTGACAGCAACGAACTCTCGCACACCGCGAGCTGCACAATCGCAACCTATGGGGGAATGACGTTGAGCAACCCGGTATTTGGTTCTAGTAGCCAATCCGAGGCTTGGGGAACCAAGCCCGGAAGTCCTGTTGGATTCCGTGACAATGCAAATATGAGTGCTGACCAATTGCAGCACATGTATCAGCAGCCTGCCGCAACTGGCGCTGATATGGGTCGCATGACCATCGGCGACACCATCAACAAGACCATCTTCTGCCTTGCCCTCGTTGTCATTGGCGCAGCTGCCGGCTGGATCATGCCAGCACTGATGCTCCCCGGCGCCCTTGTCGGATTTGTCCTCGGTCTGGTCAACGTTTTCAAGAAGCGCCCATCGCCAGTTCTGATTCTGCTGTACTCGGCAGCCCAGGGTCTCTTCCTTGGTGGCCTGTCGCAGTTCCTCGACGGAAAGTACCCAGGTGTTGCAATTCAGGCAGTACTGGCAACCTTCTGCGTCGCCGGCGTAACCCTGGCCCTGTACCGCTCGGGCAAGTACCGCATGACCCCGAAGCTGAACAAGATCTTCATGGTCGGCATGATTGGCCTGGTTGTCTTCTCGCTGCTGAACATGGTCCTGATGATGACCGGCGTCATCGATGGAATGTTCGGCATGCGCGGCGGCATGCTCGGTCTGATCATCGGTGTTGTGGCAGTCTTGCTGGCTACTTACGCACTGGTTTCGGACTTCACCATGATCGAGGAACTGTCCAACCAGGGTGCCCCAGCCATCATGGCTTGGCGCGGTGCCTTCGGCCTGACCATGACCCTGATCTGGCTGTACACCGAGATCCTGCGTATCCTCGCCATCCTGCGCGGCGACGACTAGTCTCAAAGATCCAAGGAGGACCAGCACCTGAGGGTGCTGGTCTTTTTTGTGCCCAGATGCTGTCATCTGTTTAGACCTGTCGTGCCTCTCAGCCGTAGGAATTCTGAACGAGCCAATGAGAGCGCTCCGCAAAACAGACGATCAGAGACAAAGCAGTTGCCGCTGAGGTTGCTGGCAACGGTATCGCAGCCATTTCTGCTGGAATCCGCGCTGTGCGGCAAGCCCCGAAAACCCTGCGGGAACGACAGAAGTAGCTATCAAGTATCCAAAGCCGCATCAACATGATCAGGATGAACAATCTGGCCATTTCTTAGAACGTTGGTAAACATATTGAAGTGGAAATCTGGGAGCAGTGCCCAAATCGGGCACCGCTCCTAGATTTCTGTCACAATTCCGACATGGATCGAGTAGCGAAGATTCAAACGCGGTAGCGTAGTTGCATGAAGAGTAGCCGGTTGGAACGTTTGCGACGTATTCGCGTCTCCCTTCCGGGCAGGACCTTAGGGAAACCCGCGGAGCCCCGCGTCGAAGCTGTTGATTTCAAGGGCGCGGAAGATATGCCCTACGCGGTACGTTTAGCGGCCAGCTGGGCATGGCGATTCCTGATCATCGTGGCGGCGTTGGGTGTCCTGGTCTGGGCATTGTCCAAGGTGTCACTGCTGGTTATCCCGGTCCTTGTGGCGGCACTGCTTTCCGGCCTGCTATCGCCTGTCGTCAACGCGCTCAACCGCAAGCTCGCTGTGCCACGAGGCCTCGCTGTAGGCATTACGCTGATCGGCTTCTTGGCCTTGGTGATCGCTGGATTATCCCTTGCCGGGCAACGCTTGTCCGCAGGATTCACCGCCTTGTGGACCCAAGCCCTTTTCGGCATCGAACAGGTCCAGGACTGGCTGTTCAACGGCCCGCTGAAGCTCACCAACGACGACTTGCAGGGTGTCCTGGACGACGCCATTGCCCAGCTGCGGGGCAATGCCACCAACATCCTGAGCGAAGCAATCAGCTGGACGTCATTTATCGGCCAGTTCCTCACCGGAACGCTGTTAGCTCTGTTCGTCTTGATCTTCCTCTTGCTCGACGGCCGAAAAATCGGACTGTTCCTTGTGAACCTCCTGCCACGTCGGGCCCGTCCGGCCATGGACGGAGCCCTGACCCGCGGGTGGGCCTCGCTGGTCAGCTACGTCAGGGTGCAGATGCTGGTGGCCTTCATCGATGCCATCGGCATCGGCTTTGGCGCATTCTTCCTGGGCGTGCCGCTCGCGATGCCACTGGGCGTCTTGGTCTTCTTGGGCTCCTTCATCCCCGTGGTTGGAGCCTTGATCACCGGTGCACTGGCCGTATTGCTGGCCCTGGTAGCCAACGGCTGGGTCAATGCCTTGATCATGCTGGCGGTAGTGCTCCTGGTCCAACAGGCGGAGTCCAACATTCTCCAGCCGCTGATCATGGGCAAGGCAGTCAGCCTGCACCCGCTGGCAGTGGTGCTCGCCGTCGCAGGCGGAACCATGCTGGCCGGAATCCCCGGCGCACTCTTTGCCGTACCGCTGCTGGCAGTACTCAACGCGGTCGTGAAGTACCTATCCGGACGGGTCTGGGAGCGCGATGAATTCGTGCTTGCGCATTACGGCATTCAACCCTCCCAAGAGCAGCCGGCAAAAACCTCGGCGCCTCCAGCCCCCGCAGCCCCAGAACCACAATCTTCGTCGGAGAACCGGCAACCTGAGACAACAGCAAATGAGGAATAACCCATGACCACAGAAACTACGTTGCCGGTCACACTGGCAGATATCGAGTCAGCTGCACAGGTCTTGAAGCCGGTTATTGCGTTGACTCCTATCGAGCATTCGCGCGTGCTGTCCCAGCACTTGGGCGCCGAAGTCTTCCTCAAATGCGAAAACATGCAGCGCGCCGGTTCCTTCAAGGTCCGTGGCGCCTACGTGCGCATGTCCAAGCTCAGCGATGAAGAGAAGGCACGCGGCGTTGTCGCGGCATCGGCAGGCAACCACGCGCAGGGCGTCGCGCAGGCCTCCAGCCAGCTGGGGATCAAGGCACGCATCTACATGCCGCGCGGTGTGGCGCTGCCAAAGCTCACGGCCACCCGGGATCACGGCGCAGAAGTCGTGCTCTTCGGCGATACGGTGGACGAAGCATTGGCCGAAGCCCAGCGCTACGCAGATGAAACCGGCGCAGTCTTCGTGCACCCCTTCGACCACCCGGATATCATCGCCGGCCAGGGCACCATCGGCCTGGAACTGCTTGAACAGCTTCCCGAGGTGGAAACAGTATTGATGGGAGTCGGCGGCGGCGGACTGCTCGCCGGCGTTGCCATCGCCTTGAAGGAAAAGGCCCGCGAATTGGGCCGTGACATCAAGGTCATCGGCGTGCAGGCGGAGAACGCCGCAGCCTACCCGCCGTCTTTGGCCGCCGATGCGCTGGTGCCGCTGGACACCGTGCATACCATCGCTGACGGCATCGCCGTGGGCAAGCCAGGCCAGCTGCCGTTCACCATCATCAAGGAACTCGTTGATGACGTGGTGACCGTTTCCGAGGACGCCTTGGCCCGCGCGCTGGTGGTGCTTTTGGAACGCAATAAGCTCGTCGTCGAGCCAGCCGGGGCCGTGGGCGTCGCAGCCCTGCTGGAAAACCGCTTGGAAGAGCACGGGATCAACCCGGCTACCACCGCGGTCATCCTCTCGGGCGGCAATATCGATCCGCTGCTGATGCTCAAGGTGATCCAGCGCGGCCTGTCCGCCGCCGGCCGATTCCTAACCGTTCGCATGATGCTTCCGGACCGTCCAGGCGCCTTGGCGCAGATCTCGCGGATCATCGCCGATTCGGATGCGAACGTGACCCGCTTGGATCACACACGCATCGGCGGTTCGCTCTCCATGGGCGATGTGGCCATCACGATCGATCTGGAAACCAAGGGGCATGAGCATTCCAAGACCGTGCTCAACAACCTCCGGGCTGAGGGCTTTGACCCGCAGATCACCAATAACGCTGGCGGCTCTGTCGCCTAAGGCATAAAAAAGTCCTCGCCGGCTGCTAACTCAAGTTAGCGGCTGGCGAGGACTTTAAGCCTCGAAGCGGAAATCAGGAAGCTTCGTATGGCTTGGCCGAGATGATCTCGACCTTGATGTCACGGCCGTTCGGGGCCACGTAGGACAGCTTGTCGCCCACCTTCGCGCCGTGAACGGCGACACCGATGGGGGACTGCTCGGAGTAGACCTCCAGGTCGGTGTCCCCAGCGACTTCGCGGGAGCCGAACAGGAAGGTGGTCTCGTCGCCAGCAATGCTTGCGACAACCAGCATGCCTGGTTCGACGATTCCGTCATCTGCTGGTGCTTCGCCAACATTGGCGCGGCGCAGCAGGTCCTTCAAGTACAGGATGCGGGCTTCTGCCTTGCCCTGCTCTTCGCGGGCAGCGTGGTAGCCGCCGTTCTCCTTCAGGTCACCTTCGGAGCGGGCCTGCTCAATACGGGCAACGATCTCGGCGCGTCCCGGGCCTGAGAGGAAAGTCAGTTCGTTCTGGAGCCGGTCGAAGGCTTCCTGAGTCAGCCAAACGACAGGTTCGTTGCTGTTGGTGCTCACGTTGTACTTCCTTTGGTCAGTTAGGACTTCGTTGTTGCTTCGTGGACTGCAAAGAGTCCCTCAAAGCCGAACGCCACCTCAACGGTGGCGTCGACGAAGTCGGATTCGGTACGGATCTGCGGGCTTACGTTGTTCTGTTGATGCAAGCAAAGACCCCGCCAGCTTCATGATCTGGTGCAAACCTGGATCAATCGCGGATGCGGGGCGAAACGTATCTTTTCAACGATAGTAGTCGCCAAAACGCTTTAAGCCCAATAGATTCAGCTATTAGGGAATGAACGGGCTGAAATATTAACCCTTGTAGTCCTTGGGAACCTTGTAGCAGGACTCGACGCCGGAGGTCACTGCCACATTATCGGTATGCAAGTCCACGTCGATCTGCTGGTTGATCAGGCCGCTGGCCTCTCCCGGATCCAGCAGGATGGTCTTGTATCCGACAACCGCCTTCGACTCGTTCATCGCACGGATATCGCACTGGACGCGGTCCTTGGAGTTGTACTCCACAGCGATGGTGGTCTTGGTCAAGGTCGGCGAAACAACCTCATAGTGGATGTCCTGCGCGGTGATGGCGCTGTAATTGCTGAATCCAACATACGCAGCGCCAACTACGCCAACCGTGATGGCCGAAGCGATCAGCCAATTACGCGAGGATTTACTCAGGTTGCGTTTCTTGGGGTTGTTGTAGCGAGCCGTTAAGCTTGGATCAGACATTACTTGTCTTGCACCACTCTCTATGCCTTGGGCGGCATCTGAACTGGGAATGCCGTAGGTTGGTTCCTTCAACAAGTTTACCGCCTGAGCTGAAATGGGAATAACCAGCAGTCGAGTATCAGTTGTTATCAATGGTGAACAGTTTCCTCAAGATCGGCTGTTCAGCATAGTGGCGAAGGAAAGTAGATAAGTGGAGATTCACGACGTGAAGAAAATTGCCCCATCCCAGGGGTTGCGGCTCATGGCTATTCACGCGCACCCCGATGATGAATCTTCGAAGGGCGCTGCCACCATGGCTGCCTACGTCGACGCAGGTGCCGAAGTCATGGTGGTTTCCTGCACCGGTGGTGAACGTGGAGACATTCTGAACGCAGCGGCAGGAGAACTGGCACACGCGCACCGCGACCTGCCAGGCGTGCGCCGCACCGAAATGGCCGAAGCGGCCGCGGTGCTGGGCATCAAGCATCGCTGGCTTGGCTACGTTGACTCCGGCCTGCCTGAAGGCGACCCGCTGCCCGCCCTTCCTTTCGGCGCCTTCGCCCTGCAGCCGGTAGAGGTCGCCGCCGCAGGCGTCATCAAGCTGATCCGCGAATTCCGTCCGCACGTCATCACAACCTACGACGAAAACGGCGGCTACCCGCACCCGGACCACATCCACAGCCACAAGGTCGCGACCTTCGCCTTCGAGCATGCCGCCAACCCGGAAATGTATCCGGAATTGGGCGAGCCATGGTCGGTCAGCAAGCTGTACTACGACCGCGCCTTCGCACCCGATCGCTTCCGCGCCCTGCACTACGCCATGATCGAAGCCGGCTACGATTCGCCGTACGCAGAGCGGGTGGCACAGTGGGAAGCCGACGAAGACAACCAGATGTTCAAGTGGGTTTCGCCACATACCACCACAACCCAGATCCACTGCGCGGACTTTTTCTCGCAGCGCGACCAGGCGTTGCTGGCACACCGAACCCAGATTGACCCGGAGGGTTTCTTCTTCGCGGTCCCCGAACACGTCTACGCGGAGCACTGGCCATGGGAGGACTACACCTTGATCTCATCCAAGGTCGCCACCGACCTGCCCGAGTCGGACCTCTTCGCCGGACTAAGATAGTCATAAGCACTTCCTCGTTCTAGAAAAGAGTTGTCTGTACATCGTGAGTACGATCTTCGCGTCCTTGGCCGTAGCTTCTCAGACCACCAAGCTGGGCACGGAGACTAGTAGCGACTACGGTCCCGGATTCCTCGGCTTCATCTTCACCGCGGTCATGGTCATCGCGGTGATCTTCCTGATCCGCGATATGAGCCGCCGCGTGCGCCGCGTGCGCTACACCTCGGAGGCCGAGTCCAAGCAGCAGGACATGGTCGCCAAGGGCGAGTCCCGCACCCTGCAGGAACCCGAGGGACCGGTCGACCCGAAGACCGACGAATCCCAGTAGGTAGCATGTGAGCCACGCGATAGCATGAAGGCGTGGCTCAACGACTTGCTGGCGCAGCCAGCCAATACCTCAGACAACATGCGCACCAACCAGTGGACTGGTTCCCCTACGGGGATGAGGCCTTCGAACAGGCCCGCTTGCGCGATGTGCCAGTGATGCTCTCCATCGGCTACGCGGCCTGCCACTGGTGCCACGTGATGAGCCACGAGTCATTCGACGACCCGCAGATCGCGCAGATGCTCAACGAGAATTTCGTGGCGATCAAGGTCGACCGTGAAGAGCATCCGCTGGTTGACGACACCTACATGATGGCCACCCAGGCGCTGACCGGTGCCGGCGGCTGGCCGATGACCATCTTTGCCCTGCCTGACGGACGCACCGTGCACGCAGGAACCTATTACCCCAAAGAGCCGCGCGGGCGCACTCCCGGGTTCAGCCAGGTGCTGCAGGCCGTTCACGAAGCCTGGGAGACCAAACGCGAAGGACTGGAAGAGCAAGCGAATATGCTCGCCGAGCATTTGGCGGAACTCGGCAGTCGGCAGAGCGCGCTATTGACCCTGGAATCCCGCGAGCCGGCCGAAACCGCCCTGGCCTCGGCCACCGAGCGCTGGATCCTTTCCACCAAGCCCGAGGGCGGCTTCACCCCAGCCCCGAAATTCCCTCCGACATGGGCGTTGAAAACGCTATGGCATTCGGTGATCACCCGCCAAGACAGCGCGCAGGAAGCCTTCAACGCGGCCGCGACCAGCTTGGAAGCCATGTTCCTCGGAGGGTTGCAGGACCACATCGACGGCGGATTCGCGCGCTACTGCGTGGATGAAAACTGGTCGGTGCCGCACTTCGAGAAAATGCTCTATGACAATGCCGGCCTGCTCTCGCTCGCCGCACGCAGCACGGTGCTGGCCGATGAAGTGATGGGCCGTGCCAGCGGGGAAGAATCCGAACGGGCGCAGAAGCTGGCGGGGCTGGCCAGGCGCAGCGCCGAAGGGATCATTGGCTTCCTCGAAGAGGAACTGCTGATCGAGTCAGTCGCGAACCCTGCCTTTGCCGCCTCGCTGGACGCTGATTCAGCCCGGGACGGCGCACAGATCGAAGGCGCCTACTACAGCTATAACCGCGAGCAGATCAATCAAGCCACCGAAGCGCTGCTGGCACGCCTGCCTCAAGGATTAATCCGTTTCGCGCCGATCGCCGAAGACCCCGAATACTACTGCTTCTCGCTGGCCCGGATGCCGGAAGCAGCCGAACAGCCGGTGCTCGACGAACTGGTCGCGGCCCTGAAGGCACTGCGCAGCTCGCGGATCCGCCCGGTGCGCGATGAAAAGGTCGTCGCCGGCTGGAATGCCCTGGCCGTCGAAGCGCTCTGCGACGCGTTCATCCTGCTGGAGGAACCCAAAGCCCTGGCGCTGGCAGAACGCGTGGCCACCTCATTATGGAATGTGCACTTCGATGAGGTGTCAGGGCGTTTAGCCAGGGTGAGCTTCGCTGGCCGTCCCGCGGAAAACAATGAAGGAACCTTGCAGGACTATGCAGCCCTGGCCGTCGCCTTCCTGTCGTTGAAACGGGCCACCGGCGAGCAGCTGTGGGAGGTCCGTGCCAACCGGCTGCTCGCGCGGGCCCAGGACTTCGTCGATCCAGCCACCGGGGTGCCGCGGGATGCGGTCGAGGTGGATGCCCGCATCTCTGCCCAGCGCAGCGATGTGGCAGCGGTCAGCGTGCTTGATGACGCGCTGCCTGCGGCCGGAGCGCTCTACGCCAAGGCGCTGGCCATGCGTGCGGTTCAGGGCATGGCCGAATCGAACTACACCGAGTCGCATGCTGCCGATCTTGAGCGCGCGCGGGTGCTGTCGGCCCATGCCGTGGCGCTCGCCTCCGAGGCCGCCACTCAGGTGGCGACCGCCCTGGAAGTCCAAACCATGCTCAGTTCACCCGTGCACTACCTGGCCCTGGGTGCCTGGGACTCCGCGCAGGCCAAGCGGGTGCGCACGCTGGCGTGGGCTCTGGGGATCGGTGTGCATCATGCACCTGAGCTAGGCGGCGAGGACACCTTGAAGATCCAGCCGTGCCGCGAAGAGCTATGCCAAATGCCGGTTGAAGGCATCGAACAGCTGCTGGGGCTGCTGCAGGTCAAGGGCTAGCAAAACTGGGAATCCTCCTGTTTTTCGACGCTGCGAACGGCAGATCGATAAAGCGCCGGGGGATTCGCGGTAGATTTAGAACCTAGACTTTTTTGGATTCGATTGAAAGGCAGTGCCACGGTGCAGCTTCCCAACCTTGCGTACCGTTACTACGAACGGCGCTTGGCGAAGTCACTGCCTGCTGACAAGCTCCCGCACCACATCGGTGTAATGGTCGATGGAAATCGCCGCTGGGCGAAGCTGGCTGGTTCTCCTACCATGGCCGGACATCAGGCGGGCGCCGATAAGATCCTGGAGTTCCTTGACTGGTGCGAGGAACTGAACATCAAAATGGTGACGCTCTATATGCTCTCCACCGACAACCTCAACCGGGAGGCCGGCGAGCTCAGGGACCTCTTGGAAGTCATCGGCTCCACGCTGGATCGCTTGGGCGAAACCAACCGGGTGAAGGTCCAGCAGGTGGGCGCCAAGGATCTGCTTCCCGCAGACTTGGCGCAGAAGCTGGCTGCCTTGGAAACGATCACCGAGAACCGTACCGGAGTGCATGTGAACGTGGCCATCGGCTACGGAGGCCGGCGCGAAATCCTCGACGCCTTCAAGGCGTTGCTGTGCCAAGCGGCCGAGGAGGGCCGGACCGTAGAGGAAGTGGCAGAAAACCTGTCCACGGACGATATCGAATCCGCGCTGTACACGAAGGGGCAGCCGGATCCGGACCTGGTGATTCGAACCAGCGGCGAGCAGCGCCTGAGCGGATTCCTGACCTGGCAGAGCGCCTATTCCGAGTTCTATTTCTGCGAGGCATTGTGGCCTGACTTCCGTCGAGTCGACTTCTTGCGCGCCTTGCGCGACTTCGCTGATCGCCAGCGCCGTTTCGGAACCTAAGCCCAAACAAGCACCGGTGACAGCACAGGAGTTAAAACAATTGTTACCTAGCTGTTGCCTGCTGGTGACCCTGCGAGGACTATGGTGATCATAAGGCCGGGGCATCAAAGCCCGGGCTGATCGAAGGGTTCCGCACTAGATGACCAAAAGCAGCGCCGGCCGGTACAGTCACCGGACACGCCTTGGACATCCGGTGTTGGGCTTCCCCACTGACGCGTGGGGAGAGTCCCCACGCCGGATTCGAGAATGGGTGCGCTGCCATGAGCCGAACTGCCGAACAGGACGTACGAACCTACGTCATTGACACCTCGGTATTGCTTTCTGATCCGAAGGCGATGTTCCACTTTGAAGAGCATCATGTGGTGATTCCATTGACTGTGGTCACCGAGCTGGAGAACAAGCGCAAGGATCCCGATCTCGGCTACTTTGCGCGCCAAGCCTTGCGTTTGCTTGATGACCTGATTGCCAGCCACGGTGGACTTGCCCAGGCCGTTCCGGTGTCATCGGCAGGAGGCACGCTGCGCATCGAGCTCAACCACATTGCTCCTGAAGTTCTCCCAGTCGGAATGCGCTCGGGTGATAACGACGCCCGCATCCTCGCCGTGGCCAAGCACCTGTTGGACTCCGGGCTCGACGTCGCCCTGGTGACCAAGGATCTGCCCATGCGCATCAAGGCCTCCGCGATGGGCATCCACGCCGAGGTCTATCGCAACGAGCTGATCACCTCCACCGGCTGGACCGGAATCCAGCAGCTGGAACTGGATGAGGCATCGATGGCGACGCTCTACGAGCGCGAACAGCTCTCCAACCTGCCCGCGGTTGCCGAAGCGCCGATCAATACGGGCTTCGTGATCACCTCGCCACGCGGCAGCGCACTGGCCCGCAAGACCGATGAGACCACGCTGAAGCTGGTTCGTGGAGATCAGCAGGCCTTTGGGCTGCATGGCCGCAGCGCAGAGCAGCGGATCGCCTTGGACTTGCTGATGGATCCGTCGGTGGGCATCGTCTCCCTTGGCGGCAACGCCGGTACCGGCAAGTCGGCACTGGCATTGTGCGCCGGAATGGAAGCGGTCCTCGAACGCCGCGAACACCGCAAGATCACCGTCTTCCGTCCGCTCTACGCAGTGGGCGGCCAAGAGCTGGGCTACCTTCCGGGCTCTGAAGGCGAGAAGATGGGGCCGTGGGCCCAGGCGGTATTCGACACCCTCGGCTCGATCGTTTCGAAGAACGCGATCGACGAGGTCCTGGAGCGCGGAATGCTCGAAGTCCTGCCGCTGACGCACATCCGCGGACGTTCCCTGCATGATTCATATGTCATCGTTGACGAGGCCCAGTCCCTGGAGCGCAACGTGCTGCTTACCGTGCTTTCGCGCATCGGGCAGAACTCCAAGGTGGTGCTCACCCACGACGTGGCCCAGCGCGATAACCTGCACGTGGGTCGCCACGACGGCATTGCCGCAGTGGTGGAGCAGCTCAAGGGACATTCCCTATTTGGCCACGTGACGCTCACCCGCTCCGAGCGTTCAGCTATTGCCGCCCTGGTGACCGAAATGCTCGATTCGCCAACGTTGCGCTAATTCTCGGAAACATGACTGGCTTCCGCCCCTTCAACTGAATGAAGGGGCGGAAGCCAGTTCGTTTTCAACGAGCATCGGGGTGGACTCTAGGAGCGCACTACCGGCTGGTCGAGCCAATGCACCTTCTGGAAGTGCGAATTGATGTAGTACTCATCCTGGGCCAGGATACGCAGCTTCAAGTCGGGAGCGGCCTGGGCCTCCGAACCGGTGAGCACCTGGCGCAGGAGGACCACCCCGGTATTTTGATCCAAGATCAACAGCGTGCGGGTTTCAGCGGGAACCAAGACGAAGTTCGCCAAGGTCGGCTGGTAGGTGTGCCCTGCGCTGAGCACTGCGGCCACCGCTGAACGTCCTTCGTGGGATATTTCGCGCAGCTCATGGATATAGGTGGGATGGTCAAAAGCCAGATCCAGGGCAGCCGGTTCACGCCCGGCGATCTCGACCGGGTCCAAGGTCGCAGCCCAATAATCCAAGGGCATCAGCCCGTTGAATCCGGCGATTTCCGGCCGGCGCAGCACCAGATGATCCGCCGTATATACCGGCGTGATCAGCGTGGATGGCAATTTCCAAGACGAATTGGTGGCAGCAACATAATCGCGGCTGAGTTGGGCACTGAAGGTCTCCTCCTGGAAAACCAGGTCTCCGGCGGCATTGTGCACGGCGATGGCTTCGCGTTGGCGAAGCTTGGCTGTCACGGTGCCGGCAAGGCCTCGGGAAGGATCGCCTAGTTCCTCGGGAATATCGATTTCAATGTTCAACGAGGTGCTCAGCCATGGCGCGGAGCGGGCCAGCGCACGGAACTTTCGCCGAGCGGTGGAGTCTGGCATCGGCGAATCAGGGAAGTACAGCGGAGCTGATGGTACGTCCATACTCCAATTGTAGAAGCGCCTGAATTATTCACAAGGGAGGGGCCGGGCATCCCGCGGCCAGTGGTTGATGTTTATGCTCTATACATGTCGCAGATCTGGAGCATTGCATTAGAAGGTCCCTTCGAGGCGGTCCTTGTGATGCTCCAAGTGCTCTGCTTTGCTGTTTTTGGTTTCCTGCTGTCCAAGGAAGATATCTCCAGCCATCGACTGCCGAATCGGCTTGTGGGCCTGTGGTTCATTGCCAGCCTGGTCCTTGTTCTTTGCTTGGGCATCTGCCGCGATGGGCTACCCGGAATTCTGCAAGGAGCCTTGGGGATGCTCTTGCTGGGCGGGGGATATCTTCTGATCAGCCTCATCTCTGCCAGAGCCATGGGCATGGGCGATGTGAAGCTGGCGGCGGTGCTCGGCTTGAACCTTGGCTACTATTCGTTGTCCTCGCTGTTCCTTGCGACGTTGCTGACTTTTGTCGCAGCAACATGCTGGGTGATCGGAGGAGTAGCGGCGCGCAAGCTGACCTTGAAGTCCGCCGTGCCCTTCGGCCCGTTCATGATCCTTGGAGCATTCGCTGTGCTGCTTATGGCACGATGAATTCATGGCAACTCCTGAATTCATCACCAAGCTGCGTACACATATAGGTCATGAGATGCTGTGGCTCTCCGGGGTGAAAGTGGTTGTGTTCCATGGCGAGCAGGTGTTGCTGGTGCGTCGCGCCGATAACGGCTTGTGGACCTTGCCTGCCGGAATCATCGACCCGGGCGAGGAGCCATCGCATACCGCCCAGCGTGAGGTGCTTGAGGAGACGGGTGTCTCGTGCGAGGTGACGGATTTGATTGGCGTGGGCGTGACTGCGCCAACTGTTTATCCCAATGGCGATAACGCCCAATACCTTGATATTGTCTTCCGTGCCCGGCATCTGAGCGGCGATGCAGTGATCAACGATGACGAAAATCTTGAGGTGGGGTACTTCGATCTGCAGGATCGTCCGGAACTTCCTCCACTGCACGAGCGGGCCTTGTCGTGGGCCCTGGCCCCACGCCCGGGCGGCTACTTCGCATAGCCCATCGACAAAAAGCATCGGGGCGCGAACCATATGGTTCGCGCCCCGATGCTTTTTGGGCTGCAGTGGACTGCAGCTACCTGAGTGCTACTTGCTTTCCTCTGGAATGCCCTCGTCGCCGGTCCGCTCAGCGACCAGCACGTTGCCTTCAGATTCCATGTCGTTTCCAGCAGGCTCGGTGTGCGCCGCGCGCTGGGCTTCTTCATAAGCGATGGCGTCATCGCCGCCGATGGCTTCGCCACGAGCGACCATGCCGGCGGTGTCCGACAGCGGGATCTGCTTGAGGAACAAGGCCAGGGCGAAAGCCACCACCAGGAATGGAATCAGGTACCAGAAGACCGGAGCCAGCGAGCTGGCGTAGGCATCAACGATGCCGTCACGCAGCGCATCAGGCAGCGACGACAGGGTCTGCGGATCCAGCGTGGCGGCAGCCTGGCCGGCATCAGCGGCACTGGCACCCGCACCGGAGAAGACATTCAGGAGCTTCTCGGACAGGTTGTTGGTGAACAATGCACCGAAGATCGCGACGCCCAGCGATGCGCCGACCTCACGGAAGTAGTTGTTCGTGGAGGTGGCCGTACCGACCATTTCCGGGCCAACGGCGTTCTGGACTACCAGGACCACAACCTGCATGATCAGGCCCATGCCGGCGCCCAGGACAAACAGGTAGGCGCAAATGAGCCATAGCGGGGTCTGCGCGGTCAGGGTGGTGAAGGCCAGCATGGCCGCGAGGGTGACGATGGTGCCAGCGATCGGGTAGCCCTTGTATCGACCGGTCTTGGAGATGGCCATACCGGAGTAGATCGAGGTACCCATCATGCCGACCATCATTGGAACCATCAGCAGGCCGGATACGGCAGCGGAGGTTCCCGAGGACATTTGCAGGAAGGTTGGCACGAAGGCGATTGCCGAGAACATTCCGATGCCCAGGGTGAAGCCGATGGCCGTGGCGTTGATGAAGACCTTGTTCTTGAACAGGCTCAGCGGGATGATCGGATCCTCGGCCTTGGCTTCAGCCAAGACGAACAAGGTCGCGGCGACAACCAGGCCGGCGCCCCAAGCCCAGGTTTCCACTGCTGCCCAGCCGTGTGCGGAGGAGCCGCCGAAGTCGGTGAAGAAGATCAGGCAGGTCGTGGCAATCGACAGCAGGAGCACGCCGAGGACATCGATCCTCTTTTCTGCCTTCTTGTTAGGCAGGGTCAGAGCGAACCAGGCGATGGCAAAGGCGGCGATGCCTACCGGGATGTTGATGTAGAAAGCCCATTCCCAGGTCAGGTGGTCAACGAAGAAGCCGCCAAGCAGCGGGCCGGCGACTGCGGACAAACCGAAGATGCCACCCAGCGGTCCCATGTACTTGCCGCGATCGGAAGCCGGGACGATATCAGCGATGATGGCCTGCGAGAGGATCATCAAGCCGCCGCCACCCAGGCCCTGGATGGCGCGGAAGATCACGAACATCCAGAAGGTGGTGGAGAATGCTGCGCCGACCGATGCCAGAGTGAACAGGGCAATGGCAATCATGAACAGGTTGCGGCGTCCGAGCACGTCGCCGAACTTGCCATAGATCGGCATCACGATGGTGGTAGCCAGCAGGTAAGCGGTGGTGATCCAGGCTTGGTGCTCTACGCCGCCGAGCTTGCCGACGATGGTCGGCATGGCGGTGGAGACGATGGTCTGATCCAGCGATGACAGGAGCATGCCTGCGATCAGCGCGGAGAAGATGATCCAGATGCGCCGCTGGGTCAGTACCAGTGGCGCATCGCCCGGGGTTTTCCGGGAACTGGTGGTTGTTGTCATGGCAATCCTTGCGAGATGGGGTAGAAAAGTCGGTTAGTCGTTGCTGCGTTTCAGGGGCTGGCCCATGATGTGTTGGATCCTGCTCATCAGATCCATGAACTCCTCGGCCAGCGAGCGTTTCCCGGAGTCTTCAACGTAGGCCTCGATGGCTTGGAGCGAGGTGTGCTTGATGATGTGCAAGAGGCTTGAGAGCAGTGGATCCTGTGGATCCATTCCTTCGCGTGATGCGATGAGTTCACGGAACTCCGCGTCTTTTTTGGGCCCGGTCTGCACCATGTGCTGCAGCAGGTCGGGGTCGCGGTGGGCTGCGGTGAAAAAGCCGTGTGTGCTGACGATGTCGGATTCGTCGAAACTCAATCGTTCCGTGACCATCTCCACCAAATCCGCCAGCAGTGTTGGGGAAATGCCGGTGATGTCCTTGGGCCGGGCGGCCATGAAACGCTCGATTATGCCTTCTGGCATGGCGTCGGAGTCGTGTCCGAAGACCGCGTCGATTTTGCTGGGGAAGTAGTTGAAGAAGGTGCGGCGAGAAATGCCGACGCGCTCGCATACCTGTTCAATGGTGAAACCGTTAAAGCCGAACTCCGCCGTCAGCTCGCGGCTATGGCGAGTGATGGCTGTGCGGGTTTTTTGCATGCGTCCGCTCAACGTTGGCGCCTGGCTAGGCACCCCAGCTTCTTCTTTTGCACTATCATCCATATAGTGCAGTATTGCACTATGATGCACAGGGTGCAACTTAAGTGATCTGCAACATTTTTACCTGCTGACCAGCGGTGATCCGACATGAACCGCCAAGTGCATTAGGCTGGCGTCATGAACCAGATAGAACTTCGCGAACCCACCGTTGACCTGCATCAATCATTTATGCAGAGCACTGCAGAATGGAACGGCGTGGACCAAGACGGTGCCTCGATGTTCTTTGCCGATAAATATGGCTGGGATCTGGCCGACCCTGCGCATTTTGCGCTGTGGGTGCAATTGCTCAGGGATCTGGCAACGCCGGACTTTACGCCCCTGCCTGGTTTCGTTTTGCAGAGCACCCTGTGGGTAGTGGAAAACGAGCAGTATCTGGGCGCAGTGAGTTTGCGGCATGAACTAGGCAACGATTATCTCAAAGAAGTCGGCGGCCATATTGGCTACGGCATCCGGCCAAGTGCCAGACGCAGGGGACTAGCCAAGCTGGCGCTCGCCGGCTCGTTGGAGCAAGCGCGAGCACTGGGAATGCCGAAAGTCATGATTACCTGCAATGACTCCAACATCGGATCAGCGAAGACCATCGAATCCTGCGGCGGAGTACTTGAAAGCATCAAGCCCCGGAGCGTAGTCGGGCCACTTTTCGGCTGCCCGGATGATGTGCGCCGTTATTGGATTGCCCTGGACTGAATGACAGGCGGCCCGCCACTATCCGTGATCATTGATCCGGATGGTGACGGGCCACCTGCCTCTTTGGGCGATGCCTAGTGCTTACCCACCATGGTGGAGACATCCAGCAGTTCATCGAGCTGGGCCTCGGTGACTTCGCCGCGCTCAACGAAGCCAAGGGCAATGGTAGCTTCGCGAACGGTCAGTCCATCGGCCACGGCCTTCTTGGCGATCTTGGCTGCGTTCTCGTAGCCGATCAGCTTATTCAGCGGGGTGACAATGGATGGTGATGCTTCGGCGAGGAAGCGGGCGCGCTCAACATTGGCCTTGATCCCATCGATCATCTTCTCTGCCATGACGCTGGTGGTATTGGCCAGCAGCCGGATGGATTCGAGGAGGTTCGAAGCCATCACCGGAATGCCGACATTCAATTCGAAGGCGCCATTGGTGCCGGCCCAGGCGATGGTCGTGTCGTTGCCGATGACCTGGGCAGCAACCTGAATCGTAGCTTCGGAAATCACCGGGTTGACCTTGCCAGGCATGATCGAGGAGCCCGGCTGCAGGTCAGGAATGGAGATTTCACCCAAACCGGTGTTGGGACCAGAACCCATCCAACGCAAATCGTTGGCGATCTTGATCAGTGAGATCGCGATGGTGCGCAGGGCGGCGGATGCCTCGACCAGGCCATCGCGGTTGGCCTGGGCCTCGAAGTGATTGCGGGCTTCGGTAATCGGGAGCTCCGTATCCTGGCGAAGGAACTCCAGCACCTTCTGCGGGAAGCCGTCGGGAGTATTGATTCCGGTGCCCACTGCGGTGCCGCCAAGGGGGACCTCGGCAACGCGAGGCAAGGATGCCTCGACGCGCTCAATACCGTAGCGCACCTGCGCGGCGTAGCCGCCGAACTCCTGTCCCAGAGTTACCGGGGTGGCATCCATGAGGTGGGTGCGGCCGGACTTCACGACATCCTTGAATTCAGCAGACTTGGCTTCCAGTGCGGTGGCGAGCTGTCCCAATGCCGGGATCAGGTCATTGATCAGAGCGCCGGTGGCCGCGACGTGGACTGAAGTGGGGAAGACGTCATTCGAGGACTGTGAAGCGTTCACGTGGTCATTGGGGTGGACCTCGGTGCTGCTTCCCTTGGCTTTCAATGCACGGGTGGCCAGCTCGGCCAGAACCTCATTGGTGTTCATATTCGAGCTGGTTCCCGAGCCGGTCTGGAAAACGTCGATCGGGAAGTGCTCGTCATACTTGCCGCTGGCAACTTCCTCGGCAGCAGCCGTGATCGCCTCAGCGCGCTCGGCGTCCAAGACGCCGAGCGCGAGGTTGGCCTGGGCCGCAGCCTTCTTTACCTGCGCCAGTGCCTTGATATGCGATGACTCCAGCGTCTTGCCCGAGATTGGAAAATTCTCGACGGCGCGCTGGGTTTGTGCGCGGTACAGAGCCTGAGCTGGAACTCGGACTTCACCCATGGTGTCATGTTCAATGCGGAAATCGTCACTGTTAGTCATGCGCCCAGATTACGCCTCGAAGGCAATTAAAAGACAGAACCCTGACGTAAATATCACAACCAACAGTGACGCTTCACCAAACGGGAATAAATACCGATTTACAAGGAAACTCTTGTGGTGAGTTGCCGTTTAGTCCAGGCCCAGGCTTGATACCAGCTGGGCGCGGCCGTCGTGGAGGTGATAGGTCACGCCAGCCACGGCCGTGCGGCCTTCTTCGATGGCCTGGGCGATGATGGTGGACAGGTCCACAAGGCGGTCGGTTGTTTGCTTAACGTGTTCCACCGCGGTGCCGTTGACATCGGTAATGCCCTTGCGCTCGGCAGCCAGGACCGACGGGTTGATGTGCTCGACGAGGTCTCGCACAAAGCCCTTGGGCATGTCGCCTGATTCCTTGACCTTGATGGCGCTGGTGATCGCACCGCAGGAGTTGTGCCCCAGGATCACGATCAACGGGACGTTGAGGCTTTCAACGGCGAACTCCAATGAGCCGAGGCTGGCCGGGTCGATCACGTGGCCCGCCGTACGCACCACGAACATGTCACCCAGGCCGGCATCAAAAATGATCTCAGCAGCAAGACGGGAATCGGAGCAACCGAAAATTACTGCATATGGCTCTTGGCCGGACAGCAGGGACTGCCGTCGTGCGCTGTCCTGGTTGGGGTGCTCGGTTTCCTCGTTGACGAAGCGGATATTTCCCGCGCTAAGCTTTTCCCAGGCCTCGTTGGGCGACAGGGACTGAGTGGAAGATTCAGATGGCATATGCCAAAGTCTACGGGAAGATGTTCGAATATCGAATATATGTCATCAGTGCGAAGTCATAATACTGACTAGCTAAGCGTCGATTCAGCCAGCTTGGCGACATTCTCAAGCTGCTCTTCGGAGGTATCCGTCGAGAGGATCAGCGTTGAATCCTTGTGCTTGGAAATCAGGTACGTGGTTTCGTCCTTGACGCGGACTTCCCACTCCCAGCCACCGATCTTCTTGGTGCCCGATGGCACTGCGGTATCCGTGGTCAAGGCAATCCACGTGTCGTTGGCTTCAGCAGCCTGGCGCACCCACACGAAATCCTTGTTCTGGGTGACAATGCCGAATTCCCAGTAGGGGACACCCTGCGCGGTGTTGGCCTGCCAGCGTGCGAAGTTGGCGTACTGCCCATCACCCAGATCCGGAGCGAAGACATCAAACCCGGCAATCTGCTCGGTCTGCTCGGCGGTCTGCTGCAAGTTGACCTTGCTTTCAAAGGCCTCGTCCTTGGGAGCAGGGTTCAGCAGGACCAGGGGAATGACAACTGCGAGAGTGAAGCCAACCGAAAGCACCATGCCCTTAAAGGTCTGGTTGGCGCGCTTGGCCTGCTTCTCGGTGAGCTGTGGCTTGAACGGCAGATCCTCGAAGGTGGCTTCTGGATCATTCAGATCACGACGCTGTCCAGGAGCTGTCTCAGCTGGCTGGTCCGAAGGCTCGTTCACAGGCACGGTGTTCCCACTGTTGTTCTCAAGTTGCACGTCTTCTATTCTCCCCGATGATTCTGTGTAATTCGAACCAGCGTGCCCAACCCCACGTTGGGTTGCTGAAAAGCCATGGCGACATGAACTGTCACCGAAATTCCGAACAAGATAGAATGTGGGTGTTTGCATAGGCGCAATGACTACGACTCAGTGATGGGATCTTTCGTGACCGAAAAGAACAATTATGCCCACCTTTCTCCGCGACTGTCGGTAACCGACGCGGAGCCGGACCGCAACCTAGCACTGGAACTGGTGCGCGCTACCGAAGCCGCTGCCATCGCCTCCACGCCATGGGTTGGATTCGGCGACAAGAATGCAGCCGACGGCGCTGCAGTTGATGCGATGCGTGGTCTGCTCTCCACCGTGAACTTCAACGGCGTTGTCGTTATCGGCGAGGGCGAAAAAGACGAAGCCCCAATGCTCTTCAATGGCGAGCAAGTCGGAAACGGCACTGGTGCCGAATGCGATGTCGCTGTTGACCCTATCGATGGAACCCGCCTGACGGCCCTGGGCCTGAATAACGCACTGTCTGTTTTGGCAGTGGCTGACCGTGGATCCATGTTCGATCCTTCAGCCGTTTTCTACATGGAAAAGCTGGTTACCGGTCCGGAAGCCGCGGACCTTGTTGACCTGCGTCTGCCGGTGAAGCAGAATCTGCACTTGATCGCGAAGGCCAAGGGCAAGAAGATCAGCCAGATCACCGTCACCGTTTTGGACCGTCCACGCCACGCCGGACTCATCGAAGAGATCCGCGCAGCTGGTGCCCGCACCAAGCTGCTCATGGACGGCGATGTTGCCGGTGCTATCGCGGCAACCCGCGAAGGTACCGGTGTTGACGCCTTGATGGGCGTCGGCGGCACTCCTGAAGGCATCGTCACCGCTTGCGCCATCAAGGCGCTGGGCGGCGTCATCCAGGGCCGACTGTGGCCAACCGATGACGACGAAAAGCAGAAGGCCTTGGACGCAGGACACCAGCTGGACCGCGTACTGACCACCAACGACTTGGTAACCTCCGATAACTGCTACTTCGCAGCTACCGGCATTACCGATGGCGACCTGCTGCGCGGCGTTCGATACAAGGGCAACCGCATCAGCACCCAGTCGATCGTGATGCGTGCCAAGTCCGGCACCATCCGTTTTGTCGAGGGCGAGCACCACCAGGATAAGTGGGAAGCTTACACCCGCTAAATCCGGGCACAACGCACTGATGGCCATGAACCTGCAAAGGTTCATGGCCATCACTTTATGGGCTGGGTTATTCCAAGCCTGGATCCAGTCCGGCGCTAGTCTATCTGGGCGCTGGCAGCGAAGAGCTGTCCAGCACCGGCGCCCTGCAGGGTTGCCGTAGCCGGAAGCTCTGCAGCGGTAATGAACAGCGACTGCCCGCGTTCGATGCTGCGCTGGCCTTCTTGGGTTTGAATCAGGAATTCACCCGAGGTGCACAGGAGAACCGCCGCGCCATGCAGCTGGAGCTCGGAGGCCAATCCTGCGCTCTTGGGATCCAGAACCTGCAGCTGGAACTCCTCGAAGTCCGGCTTGTAGAGGCGGTCGTGGGAACCCAAAGCCACCGGCGCAAGAATCGGCGCGGGGGAGGGCTCGCTGATGGTGACGTCCAGCAACTCGGGGACATCGATGTGCTTGCTGGTCAATCCGCCACGCAGGACATTGTCCGAGTTGGCCATGACCTCGATGCCCAATCCGCGCAGGTACGCATGGACATTTCCGGCGCTCAAGCTGATCGCCTGGCCGGGTTCCAGGAACACCAGGTTCAGCAGCAACGCCACCAGTACGCCCGGATCCGATGGGTAGATCTTGTTGATCGATACCAGCTCGGCGAAGTGGACGTTGGACTTCAACTGCGCCGAAGCCTCGATGGCCGCACAGATCAGGTCCACAGTTCGGGCAATCGGCTCGCCCGCGGTCAACACATGCTTGAACGCGGCAGCCAGCGGATCCGTTCCCTGCAGGGACCGGACGATCGCCTCGATCTCGCTTGTTTGGCCTGCCGGCAATTCTGCAGCCAGCACACGCAGATCCTTGATGATCTGTCCCGGCTGGCGGAAGCCCGAGAGGGCCACGAAGTCGGTGAGCGCGTAGAGCATTTCCGGCTTGTGGTTATCATCCCGGTAGTTGCGGTCGGCCGCATCCAGTGGCTTGCCGCTGGCGTTCTCCAGGGCGAAACGCTCTTGGGCCTGCTTGAGCGTCGGGTGGGTCTGAATCGACAGCGGCTGGGTCGCCGAGAGCACCTTGAACAGGTACGGGAGGCGGCCAAAGCGCTGCGCGACCGTTGCGCCCAGCACGTGCTGCGGGTCTTGGGCGATGAAGTCATTGAGCGCAATGTCTTCATCGGCCAGCCGGCTCGGGCAGCCCGGGTGGGCGCCAAGCCACATCTCTGCCTGCGGGGAAGTTTCCGCAGGCAGATTCAGCAAGTCGGAAATCTGAGACTCAGATCCCCAGTGGTAATCCCTCATCGCGTTTTTCAACTCGAACACGTTGTTTGACCATAGCCTTTCAGGAACAGTGATTGGGTTGCGTTGCGGTCGGGGGGCTTAACCGTTTACGGAACAGAGCACTCGTCGTTGTTGGCGGCGATCTGTGAAATGCGGGTGGTGTATCCAGCCATTTCCAGCTGCACCAGGTATTCCTCGGTGATCGGGCTTCCGTCAGGCTGGGTGAACTCCTGGTCACCACCATTGGAAAGCTTCGGAGCGTTGTTGATGTCGGTGGCATCCGACGTCTCTTCGCTCTCTTCAGTGCTTTCCGAGCTCTTGGCGGGCTCAGAAGACTTGGAGGAGCCTTCATCCTTCTTCGGCGATTCAGACTTCTCAGACTTCTTCGTCTCGCTCTCCGATTGCTTGGCAATCAGGGTGCGGATCTTTTCTTGAAGCCGGTCGAAATCGGGATAGGTCGAGAAGGTGCGTTCGAAGTCCGGCGCGCCCAAGGTCAGGCGAGCCATTGGCTGTGAAGAGACCTTCTCGGCCAAGGACACGAAGGAGCCCAGCTGGCCTGCCGGAATATTGGTTTCGACCAGCTGCTCGCCAGCGGACATGATGCTGGTGAAGTTGGTCAGAATGGTCTGCGGGGTGAACTGCTTGATGATGCCCTGCTGCAAGCACTGCTGGCGCTTGATGCGGTGGTAGTCATCGGTGAAGTCACGCGAGCGGGCAAACCACAGGGCCTGCTTGCCGGTGAAGGTCTGGGTGCCCGGAGCGAACCAGTGGGTGCGCACGGTGCTGTTGGGGTAGCGCTTGCCGTTGTAAGGTACCCAGCCACCCGAATCAATGGTGACGCCGCCCAAGGCATCGACAAACTGCTCAAAGCCAGCCATGTCCACCATGACGTAGCCCTGTACCGGCAGCCCGGTGGTGCCTTCCAGCGCGTCCATGGCGGCCTGCGCGCCGACGTTCTTCACCGAAGACGGGAAGGCATCAGCGTGCTCGTCGGCAGCGTTGCGGTAGATCGCGTTGAAGATGCATTCGTCACCGCAGTTGTAGCCGTCAGGCCAGATCTTCTTCATTGGCGAATCATCGGCGAAGCGGGCGCCCTGGAAGTTACGCGGCACCGAGATCAGCAGGGTCTTGCCGGTCTTGGCATCCACCGAGAGCAGCGCCACCGAGTCGGTGCGCACGCCCTCGCGGTTGGAACCGGAGTCGGCGCCGAATACCGCGATGTTGTAGCGGCCGTTGATCGGGTCGAAGGCCGGGCCTTCGTCGAAGACAGAGACAATGGTCTCGCGACCGGTGTTCAGCAAGGATGCGCCGTAGATGAACACGCCGCTGGTAGCGACCACCGCGGCCAGGGTGAAGACGGTAACGATCGCGCGCATGCCGGGAGCCAGCATGCCGGGCCGGATGATCACCAAGGTGTTGACGAACATGATGAACCAGCCGACGGCCAACGTGCCGAGCACGATGATCAGGAACATCTGGAAGTTCGGGTGCGCCACCCAGCCGAGGATGACTGAGCGGTTGATGAAGTAGATTGCTAGGATGCCGAGAATGGCAACCCAGCACAGCATCGTAATGGAGACCGCAAGCCTTCCGAGCTTCCGGTTACCGGCAACCAGCTGTGCGCTGCCCGGGAAGAAGATGGTCAGAAGAACCAAGATCAGCGCACGTTTGCTGCGTTGCGGAGCGCTTATTGTCTCCGGCTGGCGCAACGGACTTGGTGCGCGGTGACTGGCAGAACCCATGTACTTGTGTGACTTTCCCTAGGAAGCGAAATTCTCGTTGGCAACTTCATCGCGCAGCGCAGCGCCCTTGGCGTGGGCTGACTCGCGCAGTGAATCTGCGAACTGAAGCAACTTTACCTGCAACGACTGTGCAAGTTCGTCGGTTCCCGATGCGAGCATGCGCACGGCAAGCAAACCTGCGTTGCGTGCACCGCCAATGGAAACGGTTGCTACGGGGACTCCTGCAGGCATCTGAACGATGGACAGCAGGGAATCCATTCCATCAAGTTTAGCCAGTGGAACTGGAACTCCGATGACAGGAAGCGGAGTAACAGCTGCGAGCATGCCCGGCAGGTGGGCGGCGCCGCCAGCGCCGGCGATGATCACGCGCAGTCCGCGCTCATGCGCTTTTTTGCCGTATTCGATCATTTCGGTGGGCATCCGGTGGGCCGAAACAACGTCGGCTTCAAATGGAATGCCGAACTCGGCCAGTGCCTGGGCTGCCAGGCGCATAACCGGCCAATCGGAATCCGAACCCATAACTAGGCCGACAAGAGGTGCATCAGACATCAGATTTTTCCTTGGGTGTGTCATTGGTAAGAGCCACTGCCCGAAGGTGCAGTGGCTCTTGCTGGAATAAAGGTCAGTTCTTGGCGTCCACGCCGTCGCGGATCAGCGCGGCGACTTTATTTGCCTGCTCGCGCAGTTCATCCACGCTTTGCCCGGCATTTGCCACCACATTCACATGCCCGATCTTGCGGCCCGGGCGAACGGACTTGCCATAGGCATGGACCTTCACCTCGGGGGCCGCGGCCAGGGCGGCGGCGAAGGCAGAGTACAGGTCTTCGTTGGCGCCACCGAGGTAGTTCTTCATGACGGTGACTCCGAGTTCGCGGGTCTGGCCCAAGGGCAGATCCAAGACGGCACGCAGGTGCTGCTCGAACTGGCTGGTGACCGAACCGTTCATGGTCCAGTGCCCGGTGTTGTGCGGGCGCATCGCCAATTCATTGATGACGAATCCGGCACCGACGCCAGGGGTTTCGAAAAGCTCGGCAGCCATCACGCCGGTCACGCCGAATTCGTTGGCGATCCGCAGGGCGGCCTCGGCGGCTGCAGTGGCGGTGGCCTCATCGAGGTCCTGCGCGGGGGCAATGACCTCGTCGCAGACGCCATCAACCTGGATCGTGTGGACCACGGGCCAGGCCTTGGCTTCACCGGAAGGGGTGCGGGCTACCAACGCGGAAAGCTCGCGGGAGAAGTCGACCTTGTCCTCGGCCAGCAGCGGGCCGTTGGCAAACCAATCGGCGGCATCCTTGGCATCCTGGACGTTATCGAGCATGCGCACGCCCTTGCCGTCGTAGCCGCCGCGAGGGGTCTTGAGCACGATCGGCCAGCCGGTTTCCTCGCCGAAGCTGATCAGCTCTTCGATGTTCTCGACCTTTGCCCAGGCAGGGTTGGGCAGGCCCAGGTGTTCAATGGCTTCACGCATGACCAGCTTGTCCTGGGCGTGGATCAGCGCGGCGGGACGAGGCTGGATGTTGACGCCTTCATCAATCAACGTGGTCAGGAATTCGTTGGGGACATGCTCGTGGTCAAAGGTGACGACGTCCTTGCCCTGGGCGAAGGCTCGCAGGGTATCGAGGTCCTTGTAGTCGCCCACGGGCGCGTCTGGAACGCTGCGGGCGGCCGAAACGTCAGGCCCTTCGGCCAGGATATGAAGTTCAAATCCTAGGTTCAGGGCCTCGGGGGCCATCATTCGGGCTAGCTGCCCGCCACCAATCACACCAATTTTTGGAAAGCTCACGATATCTAGGGTATCGAAAGCGCGGTTCAGAATCGCATGCGAGATGTCTGATTACTCTCACAATTCGGCCAATCTCCAGAAAATGCGGATAAAATAGCTAGATCGCGTGCCCGGAGTTCGGCTCCGCGCGCCCTGTTACTGCTAGCCAGACGGGAACTTGATTCCCTGGAGGACCATTTGCTCGAGCGCATCAAATCAAAAATTGCCGGACTCATCTCGCTGTTCTGGCGTGAGGTTGCGAAGTTCGGCGTCGTTGGTGGCATCGCGTTCATCATTGACTCGGGCATCTACGTCTGGCTGCTGCACGGTTCCATGAGCGACTCGCAGGTGAAGGCAAAGATCATCGCCGGTGTCGTTGCAACCATCTTCTCCTGGGTAGCCAACCGCTACTGGACCTTCCGCCACCGCCGCCAGGCCAACGTGGTCCGCGAGCTGGTGATGTTCATCATCATGAACGCCATCGGCTTGGGCATCGCAGCAGCCTGCGTTTGGGTGACCAAGTACTGGCTGGGCCTGACCGATCCGACCTCGGTGTTCATCGCCGGCTCGGTGGTCGGCCTGATTCTGGGCACCATCTTCCGCTTCTTCGCCTACCGCTTCTGGGTCTTCGGCAACGAAATGGATGAGGAAGAAGAATTCGCCCACGATCACGAAATCCTCGGGCGGCCTAAAACCGATACCGGTGCAGCGGTGGATGGATCCACCGGTCCCACCGATACCGGTTCAACGCCGAAGGTCATGCGCTAGCTGGCAGGCTCATAGTCGAAGCTGATGCGCTCGCCTTCACGCAAGCGCTCGGTGACTTCCACGCCATCTTCCACGAGCACCACCGCGTCGCCGGCTGTCCACTGGCCGATCAGATAAGGCAGAAGAGCCAGCAGAGGCTGCTGCGCGCGCACCAGAATGGTGCCCCGCGCTTCAACGGAACTGCCGAAGAGCTCATTGAGTGCGAGAGTTGAACCGGTGCTGCTTGCCAGAGCGGTTGTTGAGGAAGAAACGGCCGACGGGTAGAACTGATCACCATAAGAACGTACCGAGGCATTAAAGTCCTCGGCGACGGGGCCGAGATCCGAGCCGAAGGACAGCGCGAGAGCTGCCGGGTTCACGGCGAGGATTTCACTGCTCCCAGGGATGCGTTCATCGTTGGGCTCGGCCGTGATCCACAGCGCGGCCTGCGCGGCGTTCCCATGTTCGGCGTCGACGAGGGTCGCGCCATGATGCAATGAGGCCAGCGCGAGCACCAGGGACTTCCAGTGCGGGGCGAGGTCGATAACGACGGTGGAGCCTTCATCCAGGTCGAAAAGATCGCTGAGCAAATTGGCGCTTTTGGCTACCCAATTGTCAAATACTCGCGCAGAGAGCTCGATGCGCTCACCGCTGCGTGAGTGCCACGTCAGCCACGGGGAAGCCGAGGCCCGTCGTGGAGCAAGTAGTTCCTCTGCGAAAGTTCCTTGCCGTTGAATGCTGCTCATTGAACGTCCTTTAAAACTAGATACTGAGAATTCACCGAGAATTCAAGCAAGTCGAGACTCGCCCGTCTCATCTGCCTGTTTTGACGGCGTGTTGTGCCGAGAGTTTCCTGAGAAGTCTTCTTAGAATGACCTCCCCACTTGACTCTAGCGGAGTTACACGGATGTAATTAGAGGGTGAGCCCGGCGGAATCCATCACATTCTCTAGATTGATGGAATAAATGCTGCCGGATGGGTAGGTGCCAGAGAAGGTCCAATCCACTCAAACCAATCGAAAGGTCAACATCACCATGGCGAATCTGGAGCAGGGGTACTCCGAATTTTCGACCTCGGCTGTGGCGTCCGCACAGTACGGGCTTGAAGACGCACCGTCTGACTGGTTTGTCGACCCTCAAGCCGGTGAGTCCGCACGTGTTGCAGTAGCAGCCGATCTGGAGACCGCGGCCGACAATTACCTTAAAGAGCACGACACGGCACCGGACGCTGAAGAAGTTCCTTCAGTCGGATCCTGGGCGCCGGAGCTGGATGAGGACGAAGAAGCACGCGACACCATCAAGGCCGTATGGCTCGGTGTTGGCGGCGAAGTTGATGAAGGCGAACTGGGCTGGCAAGCCCGCGCACTGTGCGCCCAAACGGACCCGGAAGCGTTTTTCCCTGAAAAGGGTGGTTCGACTCGCGACGCGAAACGCGTCTGCGGCGCATGTGTTGTCCGCTCTGAATGTCTAGAATATGCCTTGAGCAATGATGAGCGCTTCGGCATATGGGGAGGGCTCTCAGAGCGCGAACGTCGCCGTCTACGGAAACGAGCAATCTAATTCGTCCGCCAATTCACGTCACCGCCATCGTTGCCTCGCACGATGGCGCTGACTTTTTACCACGCACTTTGGCCGCGCTGCGCAACCAGTCGCGGCCTATTGAACGATTTGTCGGAGTCGACGCTTCTTCCTCCGATGCTTCATTTGAAGTACTTCGGGCCAACCTGCCCTCCAACGCAGCCCTGCTGCTGGCTGAGGAAGGATCCTTGGGCCTGTCCCTGGAAGTAGCTGTCTCGCAGCTTCCAGAAGCTCGTGCCGACCGAGATGAGTGGCTGTGGATCATCCACGATGACTCCATGCCGGCACCCGATGCTCTTGAAAACTTGACCCGAGCCGTCGAAGCTTCCGAATCGGTGTCTATCGCCGGCTGCAAGTTGCTGGATATCGACAACCCGCGGCACCTGGCCGAAGTGGGCCTGAGCGTAGACCGCAAGGCCCAGCGCCTGACCATGATCGATACCGACGAAGTCGATCAGGGCCAGTACGACGGACGCAGCGACTACTTTGCCGTGTCCTCGGCAGGCATGTTCATCCGCCGCGAAGTCTTCGAAGACCTCGGCGGATTCGACCCGGCAATTCCAGGCCGCGGTGACGACGTAGATTTGTGCTGGCGAAACCGCTTGGCCGGACACCGCGTGGTAGTGGTCCCGGCCGCCAAGATGTACCACCAGGTCGAGGTAGTCGACTCCCTGGCTGGACCGCGTGAAGCCAAGCGCTCAGAAGTCTTCCAGCGCCTGAAGTTCGCTTCGCCGCTGGCTTTGCCATTCCTTTGGGTCGGGCTGCTCTTCGGAGCCATCGGCCACTTCCTGCTGGCCTTGCTGGCCAAGGACCCGGGCCATGGGTTCAGCCACCTCGGCGCGACCCTGCGTGGCCTGTTCACTCCAGGCAAGCTGGCGGCTTCGCGTCGCAATGTTTCCCAGATTCGACAGGTTCCTCGCCGGCAGGTGCGCAAGCTGATGACCTCCGCTGCCCAGGTGCGCGAATACCGCCGCAACCTGAATACCGGACGCGACGATGCTGAAGTCTATGGCGATGGCAGCGGAGCTGACGCCATGGTGGAGCCCAGCGGCGATAACTTCTCGGACTTCGTCCGTATCGCTCGCCCGCCACGCACCACCGCGGTCCTGTCCCTGATCTTCGCCCTGCTGCTTTCCGTAGCCGCCTCGCTGATCGCTTGGCGCAACGTGCTGGGCGCTTCCGCTCTTTCCGGTGGCGCCTTGCGCCCGTTCTCGCAGAGCACCCAGGAAGTCGGCGCCAACGCCCTGTCCTGGTGGCAGAGCATCGGCACCGGTGTGAGCGCGCCGCCAGACAACTCCGATATCCTCTTCTGGCTGTTCTCGCTGGTGACTTTTGGCCACGCCAACCAGGCTTCGCCCTATCTCTTCCTCGCAGCCATGCCATTAGCGGCACTGACCGCATGGTGGGGCATTGGAGCGGTCAGCCGCTCCCGAGCCGTACGATTCTTCGCGGCGCTCATCTGGGCACTGCTGCCATCGCTGACCTCGTCCTTGGCCTCCGGCCGCGTCGGTTCAGCCATGGTGCATATCCTCCTGCCGGTCTTTGTCCTGGCAATCCTGCGTTCCATGAACGCACAGGTAGCAGTCGAAGGGGCCAAGCCCAAGACTGCGAAGCAGCAGTCGGTTTCGGCCTGGACGGCCTCAGCTTCGGCAGCCTTGCTGCTCTGGGCGATCTCCGCAGGATCGATGGCATTCTTCCTCACCGCCACCGTGTTGATCTACGCCTTGGCTTTGTCTTCGCTGCAGCGAGCACGCAGCCTGTGGTGGATCCCGTTGCCGGCCGTGGTGTGGAACCTTCCACTGTTGGTGGCTTCGCTGAGCGAACCACGACTGCTCTTCACCGAGCCAGGTGCTGCCACAGCATTCTCGCCGGCTTCGCCATGGCAGATGCTGCTCGGCTTCCCGGAAGCCTTCGACCCCAAGGTCGGCTTGGTCGGCTGGGACATGCTGCCTGCCGGCCCATGGGCACTGGTTGCCGCCCTCTTGGTCGGCGCCCCAATGATCTTCATGGCAGTCTTCGGCACCCTGAGCTCTGCATTCAGCTTCAATGCCGTCATGCGCCGCAACTCCCGCCGGCTGCTCTGGGCAGCTGTGATCGCCGTGGCCGCAGGATGGGCCATCGGCTTCATCCCGGTCACCATGGATTCGCATACCGCGGTAACCGCGTACACCGGACCATTTGTTTCCTTCGCGGTATTCGCCCTGATGGCTGCCGCAGCCAATGCCTTGGCCGCCTTGCGCCACGAGGACAAGCCACGAGCCATTCGCGGCGGTGCTCCTCGGCCGCTCTTGGGCCTGATGGCCGCACTGAGCGCTGTGGCAGTTCTGGCTTCCGGCTCGGTGCTCCTGGCTACGCAGCTGAACCCGGCTGCAACCTCGGAATCCCTGTCCAAGCTGGTCAACACCCAGCAGGTGGGCTCATCGCAGCCACGTACCCTGCCAGCCACGGCGGCCGATGCAGGACGTTCGGAATTCCAGGAACGCACCTTGGTGCTCAGCCCGCGGTCTTCCGGCGAAATCGACAGCCAGCTGGTCTCCGGCTCTGGCGAAACCTTGGATAGCATCAGCCGTTACTCGCAGGTCAAGGCGCTGGGCGGAAGCCTGCTGGATCCAGAACGCAATGAAGGATCCATCACCGCTTCGGTGCAGAGCAAGGCAGTGGCCATGCTGCTCTCCGAGTCGGCGCTTGATTCCCGCGAGTCGCTGCGCGAACTGGGCATCGGCTACATCGTCCTGAACGAAACCGGCGAATCCGTTCCCGCAACTGTGCGCACCCTTGACGCTGCCACTGGCCTGGCCTCTGTAGGCCAAACCGACAGCGGCTGGCTGTGGCGCGTGGATTACGGAACTTCGGCTGGCGCCGAAGGAACCGGTTTCGCACGCCTGGTCAGTGAAGATGGCGCAGTCACCGTGCTGCCGACCGAACGCGGAAAGAACAGCAAGGTGGAAATCCCTGCGTCCGATTCGAAGCGCACCCTGGTCCTGGCTACGCCCGCCGATGCCAAGCTGCGGGCAAGCATTAACGGTGACGCTCTGCGCTCCGTCGCTTACCCTGAGGATTCGGACACTCGCTGGGCACAAGCCTTCGAAGTTCCCGCCGAAGGCGGCGAACTGACGCTGTCGCACAAGGAAGTCATGGCAACCCCAGTCCTGATTCTTGGCTGCCTGGTCCTGCTGATCACCATCTTGCTGGCCATCCCGGTTCCAAGCTCCCGGCGCTTCGCTAACTACCGCAATAGCGATTACCGGTTCCGTGAACCACGGGCAGAAGACGAAGAACTGGCTGACGGTTCCGAGGTTTTGGCGGCGGCTGAAGTACAGAGCCCTTCCACGGCTACCGGCGTGCTTCCGCAGAGCCGACGCGAGGCCCGTGAGCGTGCCAGCGAGATCCGAGAGAACTTGACCCCGAAGCTCAACGACCGAATTTCGGACGATGACGCCGAGCAGGAGAAGAAGTAGTGAGCGACGAGAAGAACGTGAACTCAGCGGATTCTGCTGACAAGCCAGCCGAGCAGGTTCCTGCGCCAAAGCCAGTGGCAAGCCCGCAGGAATCGGCGGCACCTTCGCAACCTGTTTCCGCTGCCCTGTCCCGGGCTGAGCAGAAGGCCGCCAAGGCCAAAGCCAAGGTCGATGCAAAGCTCGAAAAGGCGCGCTCCAAGGAAGCGCAACAGCGTGCCAAGGCCGATGCGAAGAACGCGGCCAAGGAGCAGAAAGCTCGCGAGGCTGAGCAAGAAGCCGCAGCCAAGGCCGAGGCGAAAGCCGAGAAGAAGGCTGAAGCCAAGGAAACTGCCAAGCCTGCGGCTGCGCCAGCTTCTACGCCTGAGACCAATGCCAAGACCGAGCCCAAGGCCGAGCCGGCCAAGGAATCCGAGTCTTCAAGTGAGAAACCAACGAAGGCAGCGGGCACCCCAGTCGCAGAATCAGCATCCGACGCCAAGCCAGAGGTTGCCTCTGAGGCCAAGGACCAGCCGGCTGTAGCGCCGGCGCAGGATCCGGTCTCGGCCGAGGCCCATCCGGCGCACAAGGCCGCCAGCTCATCGACCCCGTCGGCGCCTGTTGCCGCTCATGAACCAAAGGCTGCCCACAAGGCAGAACCGGAGAAATCCGAATCGGACAAGACTTCTGCTGGCAAGGCTGAAACGCCGGCCGAGGGCAAGAGCCAGGCCGCACAAATTGCTGGTGCTTCGGCAGCTGCCGCGGCAACTGGCGCAGCAGCGACCCCTGCAGCAGCGACCCCTGCAGCAACAACCCCAGAAGCTGCGTCCAAGGACACCGCCGGGGAACCGGAAAATGCCAAGGCCGCCAAGCGGCGCCGCAAGCTGGAAAAGATCCGCGCAGCCGAGGCAGCTAAGGAAGAGCAGGCCCACAAAGCCCAGGCCACCGAAGCAAGCCCGGCCAGCGAGTCCACCGACGGCAAGGTCAACGCGCGCCGCAAAAAGCTGGACAAGGCACGAGTCGCCGCGAGCAAGGACGCGGCCACCGCGCCCACCCGCAAGAAGACCGGTGCCGTGCTGCTGAGCTTGGCTGCGGTCATCGCTGCCGGCGCAGTGGTTGCTGGTGGATCCGTGATCGCTCCGAAGGCCGCGGAAAAGACGCTGCCAGCGGCCGTGACCAACCTGCCGGCAGGCGATGCCAGCAGCATCTGCGCTCCCACCCCGCAATTGCTCAAGGGCGTTGACGGCACCGACCCGCAGTTCGCCGCCGGAGCCAAAGAGATCTCCAGCAATCTGCGCAGCATTGCCGTTTCGGACCTGGCCAAGCGCATCCCCGGATCCTCGTTCGCCAAGCTTGACGGCTCATCGGAACGTTCGCTGACCAAGCGCATCGCAGAAGCCGAAGCCCTGGAAGCACGCGGTTCAGATGACGACGGACAGACCGGACGCACGAGCAAGATCTCGACCATCAATGACGCTGACGATGCGCAGGTCTATTCGCTGCAGCCCCTTGGCGGCCTGGCCTCGGAAGGCAGCGCGCTGCGCAGCTACCAGGCCAAGGACGGCGACCTTGCAGGATTGGCCACCGCCACCTGCCAGGCGCCAGCATCGAACTGGCGATTCACCGGCTTGCAGACCAGCACCGGTTCGACCAGCGTGATGAACCTGTCGAATCCGACCCATACCACCGCTCAGATCTCTGTTCGCTTGCGCGGGCCGGAAGGCCTGATCGACACCCCGACCCTGCAGAGCATCGTCCTGGCACCGGGGGAGAGCCGCGCCCTGGTTCTGGGTGGCTACGCACAGAACATGGATTCGGTCTCCGCAGAGGTCACCAGCGTTGGCGGCAAGATCACCGCATCGGTGCAGCAAGCCGCTCTGCGCGGGTTGACCCCGTCCGGCGTGGACTTCGTGGCTGCGAATGCCTCGGCATCCAACACCCAGGTGATCCCGGGCGTCTGGATCGATGAGAAATCAAATGCCGATGCCCTGAGCAAGGACGATAGCTCCCTGGTGCCGCAGCTGCACGTTTCCGCCACCGGTTCCTCCGGCGCCGGCTACAAGGTCAAGGTCCTGGGCAAGGACGGCGAAGTAGCCGCCAGCTTTGATGACAACCTTGCGGTGGCCTCCAACGCCACCGATGTGCAGAGCCTCAAGCAGCTTGCTGCCGGCTACTACACCATCGTGGTGGAATCGGACGCCCCGGTGACCGCTGCGGTCCGCATGGTCCGAGGCAGCAACCCGAAAGACTCCTCGGATACCGCATGGGCCGCCAGCTCCAATGTATTGGCCGGAACCCAGGCCATGCCGCTCCCGGCCAATGGCACCGGCAAATTCTCGTTGGCCGCGGTCGACTCGGATTCCTCCGTGGAAGCCACGGTGGTGCGCAAGGACGGGAAGCTCAGCAAGGGCAGGAAGCTGGAGATCAATGCTGGATCCAGCATTGTCTTCGATCCGAAAACCGTGGCGGATGACGCGCAGGCAGTGATTTTCTCTACCGACGCGAACACCTACATCGGAGCCCTGACGCTTAGTTCTGAACGTTCTATCGCTTGGGCTGCCATGCCTCAGGCTAATGCCGGTCGCGACGGCATTGTGGTGAATATCGGCGGGTAGCCTCCCGCCACCAAGGAATAGTTTTATGGTTACCCCCTTCGGCTGGCTCGCCAGCCGAATCGCCCTGGAACGCCGTTCGCTGCGCGTTGCCAGCCTGACCGCCATGGTCGCTGCCATCTTGATCATTGTCGGCGGAGGAGTGGTCCGTGTGACCGGCTCAGGCCTGGGCTGTCCGGACTGGCCGGCCTGCACCGACGGGTCCTTGGCGCCAACGGCGCAAATGGGCATCCACGCCACCATCGAATTCGCCAACCGCTTGCTCACCACGGTGCTGTGCGCCGCGGTGGGATGGGTCATCATCGCAGCCCGGCTGCAACGCGAACCGGTGCCAGGCATTACTCGCTGGGCCTGGGTGCAGTTCTGGCTCGTGGTGCTCAACGCCATGATCGGCGGAGTCACCGTCTGGGTGAAGCTGAACCCGTTCATGGTGGCCGGGCACTTCTTGGCCGCGACCTTGCTGCTGACCGCGGCGGCGATCACCTGGGATAAGACCCAGAACCTGACGGCCAAGCAGCAGCCGGAGAGCACCCCGCAGCTCAAGACGCTGGGCACCAGCATGCTGGCGATCAACGCCGTGTTGGTCATCCTTGGCACCGCGGTCACTGGCTCCGGCCCGCATGCCGGGGACTCTGCCGATGTGCCGCGCATGGGCTTTGACTGGCTGGGCATCACCGTGGTCCATGCCGTGGCGGCGGTGCTGGCCTTGGTGATGGCGCTGGTCATCTGGCGCACCGCGAACCAGCAACAGGTTCCGAATGTCGCGAGCAAAGCCACAATGTATGTGCTGGTCTTCGCCGGCCAGGGTGCGATCGGCATCGTGCAGGCGCTCACCCACCTTCCCGAGCTGCTGGTGGTCTGCCACCTGGTGGGCTCGGCGCTGGTCTGGATCGGAGCGGTCCGCCTGATGCTGGCCACCCACGCGCCACAGCGCACGGTGGCCGCCCGGGCTCACTCGTAGTCGGGGTCGTCCGGGAAATAGGACGGGTCGACCTCACTGATCGGCTTGACCCACAGTTGGGCCACCTCGTGCACAATGCACTGGTGGACAAGGTCCAGCAATTCCCCGGGGCTGTCGGCGATCTGCTCGATGGGCAGCCGGAAGATGATGATCTTGGCCCGCTCATGGGCTGTCGCCGGCACGGAGGATGCCAAAGGTATCCGGTCGCCGATGGCCTGGGCTTGGTTGATCAGCTTGTCGCTGGGAACCGGCTCAATCAGGAAGTCGATGATCTCGATCTTCTGCGCCCATCGCTCGGATAGCCGCTGGGCGCTGGCCATCACCGCGTCGTCGAATCGCTCCTGGCGGGAGCGGTAGGCAGGCAGGTGCATCGGCACCAGCGGCCCGCGCCGTCCCCGGCCATGGCGGTTGCGCCGTGGCCCGCTGGGCTGATCCGGCAACTTGGAGTTCATCCTCCCAGCCTATCGCTTGGCTCGATACCCAGGGCGGATCGGCCCGCAAGCACCCCTAGATCCCCGCTTAGCGAGCATGCCGCGAGTAGAATAGAGCGCGTGGAAGGTCTTCGTCTTTGTTCTCGCCCAGCTTGCCGTGAAGCAGCTCGTGCAACCCTCACCTACGTCTACGCGGATTCAACCGCAGTGCTGGGTCCGCTCGCGACCTACCCGGAGCCGCATTGCTACGACCTGTGCGCACGGCATGCCAACCGCCTGACCGTGCCCAGCGGCTGGAACCTGATTCGCGGAGCCATGCCTGACGTGCTGGAACCCGAAGACGAACTCAATGCCCTGGTTGATGCGGTGCGTGACAAGCAGCCGCAGTCCCGCGAACCACGCCATGCCTCCAGCTCCCCGGTGGACTCGGTGCGGGCCCGCGATAACCGGGGCCAGCGCTTCGATTCCCGCGTCCGTTTGGCCGTCCTGCCCGATGAGGAACAGTAAGCTCCGCTCGAAGAACCTTTTGCGGGCATATCAGCTTGTGTCCTAGCCGAAACGTGTTTTAGGTGTGGTAATCCGTCGCATGTGCCGTCCCGGTGGATATGCTGAAGGCGCGTGAGCCCTCCGCGGCTTGCCATTGACCCCAAAACATCACACCATCGCGCGAATTGCAGGAGGTTTGCTCATGGCTGAGGCGGCGAAGAACCCTACCGGAGGGCAAGGAAATGCGGGCCAGCCCGCATCGGCTAGCCCTGAAGGAGCGCTAAAACCAAAGGCATCGCTGAGCCAAAAAGCTGAAGAGCTTGCTGCGCGATTGGAAGCCCACAAGAACCAGGCGCAGGCTGAAGCGGCCAAGGAAGCCGCCGCCAAGGAAGCTGCCCGCAAGGATGCGGTCCGGCGAGCCATGTCCGGCAAGACCGAATCTCCTGCACAGCCCGAAGCCGCCAAGGCCGCGGTCAAGAAGCCGGAAGCAGCCAAAACCCCTGCGGCCCCTCAGGCACAGAAATCTGCACCGGCCAAGCAGGCCGCTCCTGCCGCGCCTGCGCAGCAAGACGCGCCAGCCAAAACCGCGGCTCCTGCCGCCGCGAGCAAGCCGGCAGCAGCAGACAAGCCGGCAGCAGCAAAACCAGCTGCCCAGCCGAAAGCCAAAGAACCAGTAGAAGACGTGATCCGCGCCATTAAGCTGCCACACGAGATCGAAGCCGAGAAGAAGGCCAAGAGCCAGTCGCCAGCACCGGCCACCAGTGTCCAGCCACAGGTGGAGGACCAGGGCACGAACACCGCCCAGCAAGTACCGCCGGTGTCGGTAGCGCCCAAGACCGGATCGCTGCCCACCACCAAGGCAGCCGTCGCCCAGGCACGCAACCGGGTCTTCGGCAGCTATGAGCCAGAGCCCGAACGATCCGAAGCCGCGGTCCAGCGCCGGGTCGCCCGGGAACGCGCCTTGAACTCCAAGCCGCCATTGGGCCGCACCGCACAGGTCATCGTGGCTTTGGCCTTCCCGCTGCTGACCTTGATCGCAGCCATCCGCCTGATCGCCACCCCGGCCTTCTTGGCATTGTCCTATGCCCGTCCTGGCTTCCCCAGCGACAGCTTCGGCTTCACCGATGCCGAACGCCTGACCTACGGCAGCTACGGCGTGGACTACCTGAACAACTTTGCCGGGCCCGAATACCTGGCCGGGCTCAAGCTATCCACCGGATCGGCGATGTTCACCGACGGGGAGGTGCAGCATATGGTCGACGTGAAGAACCTGATCGGCTTCGCCTACATCCTCGGCGCGGTCCTCGCCCTCATCCTGGTCATCGGCGTCTGGTACCTGGCCAAGCGCTACGCCGGGGGAGTGCGCCGGGCATTGTTCTCCGGGGCCATCTTGACCTTGGTCATGATCGCCGCGCTCGCGGTGGCCGCGCTGCTGGGCTGGGAAACCTTCTTCACCCAGTTCCACGCCCTGTTCTTCTCCGAAGGATCCTGGACCTTCAGCGTCAGGGACACCCTGATCCGCCTGTACCCGGAGCAGTTCTGGATGGACAGCGCCATCGGCATCGCCGTGCTGGTCCTGGCGACCATCGCCATCGTGCTGGTCAGCTGCTGGCCGACCGGACGCCGCCGAGAGGCCTCCCGGCTTCGCCAGGAAGCACGGGCCTTCGGCATCGGCAACTAGCCAGCATCACCATTAAACAGTTCAGGCGCCGCGAAAGCGGCGCCTGAACTGTTTAATGGTGATGCTATTTGGTGTACAAGGCCTGGAGCTGCTCTTCAAACTGGTCGAGGACGGTCTGCCGCTTGAGCTTGAGCGAATTGGTCAGGTGTCCGGAGGCTTCGGTGAATTCCTCATCGAGGACCACGAACTTGCGGATGGACTCGGCCTTGGACACCGTTAGATTCGCGGTGTCCACATAGCTTTGGACTTCGGCAATGACTTCGGGATGCACCGCTGCCTGTGCCAGGGACAAATCGCCCAGGCCCTTGGCCTTGCCCCAGAGCACCAGCTCCTCGGGATCTAAGGTGACCATGGCGGAAATAAACGGGCGCTGTTCACCGACCAGGACGCACTGGGCCACGATGCGGCCTGCGCGAACCATTTCCTCCACTGGGCCAGGCGAAACGTTCTTGCCGCCAGCAGTGACGATCAGCTCCTTCTTGCGGCCGGTGACCTTCAGGTATCCGGCTTCATCCAGGACGCCGGTGTCACCGGTCTTGAAGTAGCCATCGGCGTCGAAGACCTCCGCGGTGGCCTTGGGGTTGTTGTGGTAGCTGGAGAAGACGCCAATGCCCTTGATCAGGATCTCTCCGTCGTCGGCGATCCTGACGCTGGTACCGGGGATAGGACGGCCCACGGTGCCTACCCGGGTACGCGAGGCCTGGTTCACCGTGGCAGGCGCAGTGGTCTCGGTCAGTCCATAGCCTTCCACCAGCTCGATGCCGGCGCCGCGGAAGAAATGCGCCAGATCCTGGTTCAGCGCGCTGGCTCCGGAAATCGCGTAGCCGCACTCGCCGCCGAAGACGCCGCGCAGCTTCGGGTAGAGGACCTTGTTGAACAGCGCGTGGCGGGCGCGCAGGCCCAGCGGCATGCGCGCTTTCTGGCCGCGCGCACGGGCGTCACGGATCTTGGAGACCTCGATGGCGGTCTGCTCGGCCCTCAAGAACAAGTCGGCCTTGCCGCTGCTCTCGGCAGTGGCCAAGGCGGTGGTGCGGATCTTCTCGAAGACGCGGGGCACCGCCAAGAGGAATCCGGGCTTCACCGCGGCCATGTCCTGGACCAGATTGGCCATGGAGCTGGAATGGGCGATGATCGATCCGCCGTGGATGCAGGTCTGCTGCACGGCGCGCGCCAGAACATGGGCCAGCGGCAGGAACATCAGCGTGCGGCGCTGGTCTCCGAGGATATCGAGCATATGCCCGGCCAGGTTATGGGCCACCATGGCGAAGTTCGAATGGGACATATTGCAGCCCTTGGGGCGGCCGGTGGTGCCCGAGGTGTAGACCATGGTGGCTACATCTTCGAGCCTCATGCCGGCCCTACGCGATTCAATGAGCTCTTCGTTGACCCGTTGCGGATCAACCAGCAGCTGGTGCAGTCCTGCTGAGGGGATCAACGACTTATCGGCCTGATCGTAGCCTTCAAAGATGTGGATGCGGACCTCTTCGCCCAGCTGCGCGACGGCCTGGCGCACATTGGCGCGCAGCGCATGATCCTCGGCGAAGACGACGCGGGCTCCGGAATCGCGCAGGATCCATTCGATCTGGAAGGGGCTGGAGGTCTCGTAGATGGGCACCGAGACACCACCGGCAAACCAGATGGCTTCCTCTGCCAGCGCCCACTCGTAGCGTGTGCGCGAGACGATTGCGACCTTGTCGCCAGGCTGCAGCCCGTCATTGATCAAGGTCATCGCCAGGCGCTTCACATCGGTGAGGAAGTCCGATGCGCTGACGTCGTGCCAGGAGCCTTCGCGCTGCACGCTGAACAGGGGTTGATCTGCGCCGCGGGCGACGCGGTTGATCAGAAGATTCGTCGTATTGAACTCTGGCGCTAATTCAGTGAGCAGCTCGACGGTTACTTCTTGCATGGAAGCTAAATCCTTCGGGAATCGAAAATCGTCAAAGTGGCCTATTTCATGGCTTCAAGCACCGAGGAGCTTGACGGCTTAGCCCCAGCTGGGGATCCACACGTGCAGACGCCAGAGTTCATCCGCGATCATTTGCCCGGACCAAATCGACCAGAAGAAGGCCGAGGTGACTAGGAATAACGCAATTACAAGGGTGACCACGATAATGCGCGAGCGGTACATGAGCCCGGTATTCGGCTCACGTGGAATGAACCTGCCAATCATATACGTCAACGACAGGACCATGAACGGAACCAGCGGCAGGGTGTAGAAGAAGAACATCGTGCGTTCCGGGTACATCAGCCAGGGCAGGAAACCGGCCACGGCGGAGGAAAGGATCGCTCCTGCCCGCCAGTCGCGCGCGCCGACCCACCACAGGATCAACAGGAACATGCTGATCGAGCAGGCCCACCATAACAGCGGATTAGGCAGGTCGGTGATCACTTCGGTGCAGCGCTTCAGATCGCAGCCGTTGACGCCCCGGTCATAGCCTTCGAAGTAGAACAGCACCGGACGGCCGGCAAAGGGCCAGGTCCATGGCGAAGACTGCCATCCATGTTCCGAGCTGAGCCCCGTGTGGAATTCGTAGCCGGCCTGATGATAGTGCCAGAGCGAACGCAGCGGGGCCGGCAGCCAGCTGATGCCTTCCCCGGGATTCTCCACGGCCCACTGGCGGTAGCGCCCGCCAGCGGTGACCAGCCAGCCGGTCCACGTGGACAGGTAGGTGAGCAAAACGATGGGGATCATCGTGAAGAACGAGTAGATTCCGTCGCGGATGAAGGCCGAGCGCTGCCAGCGGTGGATGCCCGCGGTGCGCCGTGCAGCGAAATCCCAGAGGACCGCCAGGATGCAGAAGACGGCAACGAAGGACAGCGCCGACCATTTGATGCCGACAGCTCCGCCGAGCATCACGGCTGCTATCAGGCGCCAAGGGCGCCACCACAGCATCGGGCCATTGGCGAGCAGGAACTCGTCGGGCCTGTTGCCGCGCGGCACCGAGAGTTTTCTCGCTAGCTGGGTGCGTCCCTGGATTCGATCCTTGAGCAGCGCGTAGAACGCTGCCAGGACGAAGAACATGAGGAAGATATCCAGCAGCGCGGTACGGGACATCACGATGGAGTGGCCGTCGATGGCCATGAGCAGTCCGGCGATGCCAGCCAAGGTGTGCGAGCCGAAGAGCAGCCGGGCGCACAGGGTCACCAGAAGCACGGAGAGCGTGCCGAAGAGTGCTGTGCTGAATCGCCAGCCGAAGCCATTAAAGTCGCCGAAGAGCAGCATCCCCAAGCCGATGAGCCACTTGCCCAGCGGAGGATGGACGACAAAAGATGAATCGTTGGACAGCTGCGGATCGCCGGCGATGAACTGGGCGTCGATGTCATCGGCCCATTCGCGTTCATAACCGCTTTGCAATAGCGAGAACGCGTCCTTGACGTAATAGGTTTCGTCGAAGATCAGCAGGTGCGGGTGCGCCAGATTGATGAAGCGCAGCAGCCCAGCCAGCAGGGTCACCGCCAGGGGGATGATCCACATCAGCGGTCCGCTGAGTGCAACTGTGGGGAGAAGCCGCTGTTTCAGGCTCTCGAAAGTAAAGGCCTGACGCGCTGAGCGGACGTGGCCAGTATCCGCGGAGTTGAAAGTCGAGATGCCCATCACCAGATCATGCTACCGGCGTAATGGGTGGAATGTGGGCTTTTCGTACTTCGCGTAGGCTTAAGAATGTGCAGATCTCAGAGAATGAGGGCGTCATCGTCCTCGGCGCTACCCCAATTGGCAACTTATCCGACGCATCCCCGCGCTTGCGGGAGATGATGGCCACCGCGGATATCATCGCCGCGGAGGATACGAGGAACTTCCACCACCTGGCCCACGCGCTGGGAATCAAGATCACCGCCAAGGTCATGAGCCTCCATGAGCATAACGAGGCGCACAAGCTGTCGGAAGTCATCGACCTGGCCGCCCAGGGTGCCACGATCCTGGTCGTCTCTGATGCCGGAATGCCCGCGGTGTCCGACCCTGGCTACCCGCTGGTGGCAGCAGCACTCAGCGCCGGAATCCGCGTCACCGCAGTACCTGGCCCATCCGCCGTGCTCACTGCGCTCTCGCTCTCCGGTCTTCCCACAGGTCGTTTTACCTTTGAGGGATTCCTGCCGCGCAAGGCAGGGGAGCGGCGCAAGCGGCTGGACTCGCTGCTCACCGAAGAGCGCACCATGGTGTTCTTTGAAGCTCCGCACCGACTGGATGACTTCCTGGAAGCCGCGGTCCAAGCCTTCGGCGAGGACCGCCAGGCGGCCGTGGCCCGCGAACTGACCAAGAAGTTCGAGGAGGTCCGGCGCGACTCGCTCGGCTCGTTGCTGCAGTGGGCGCAAGAAGGCGTGCGCGGCGAGATCGTGGTGGTGATCCACGGTGCCGAAGAAGCCGAGCCAGCCACCGTAGAAGAGTTGTTACCCAAGGTTGCGCAATTGGTGGAGCAGGGCACTCGAATGAAGCAAGCGGTGGCTGAGGTGGCCGAAAAGTTCGGAGTGAAGAAACGCGATCTTTATGAGGCTGTTCTGGCCGAACGTCACGAAGCGGATAAATAGCGAAATTCGCATAGGCTGATTGCACAATGAATCTGCGCTTTTATAGTGCACAGGGCGATTTACAGTTCACTTGTGCCGAGAATAGCGTAGGCATCAACGACGATTAGTTTCATTTAGAGTTTCAGGAGATGCGCGTATGTCGATCACTGCCCAGCGTGAAGCAGAACTGCTTGCAAAGGTTCCAACCGGTCTTTTGATCAATGGCGAATGGCGCGACGCCTCGGATGGCGGCACCTTTGACGTGCTCGATCCAGCCACTGGGGAAAAGCTGCTGACCTTGGCCAGCGCCACCAGCGAAGACGCTATGGCCGCCTTGGATGCCGCGGATGCAGTACAGGCCGAATGGGCCTTGACCGCTCCTCGCGAACGCGCCGAAATCCTGCGCCGCGCTTTCGATCTGGTCACCGAACGCAAGGATGACTTCGCCTTGCTGATGAGCCTGGAAATGGGCAAGCCGCTGGCCGAGGCCTACGGCGAAGTGACCTACGGCGCCGAATTCCTGCGCTGGTTCTCCGAGGAGACCGTGCGCCACTACGGCCGCTACGTCACCACCCCAGAGGGCAAGAACAAGGTCTTGGTCCACCACAAGCCAGTCGGTCCATGCCTGCTGATCACCCCATGGAACTTCCCGTTGGCCATGGCTACCCGCAAGGTCGGCCCGGCTGTTGCCGCAGGGTGCACCATGGTGCTCAAGCCAGCCAAGCTGACCCCGCTGACCTCGCAGCTGTTCGCCGCCACCATGATGGAAGCCGGCCTTCCAGCAGGCGTGCTGAACGTTGTTTCGGGTTCCTCGGCTTCGAAGATCTCTGGCCCATTGATGCAGGATGACCGCCTGCGCAAGGTTTCCTTCACCGGCTCCACCCCAGTGGGCAAGCAGCTGATGAAGGACGCCGCCGACAAGGTCCTGCGTACCTCCATGGAGCTGGGCGGCAACGCGCCGTTCATCGTCTTCGAAGACGCTGATCTGGATGCCGCTGTTGAAGGCGCCATGGCTGCCAAGATGCGCAACATGGGCGAAGCCTGCACCGCGGCGAACCGCTTCCTGGTTCATGCTGATGTGGCTGAAGAATTCACCGCCAAGTTCGCCGAAGCCATGAAGGCCCTGAAGCCAGGACGTGGCACCGAAGCCGACACCACCGTTGGCCCATTGGTTGAAGAGAAGGCTCGCGACGAAGTGCACGCACTGGTTGAGGCCGCCGTCAGCGCTGGCGCAACCGCCGTCACCGGTGGCGCTCCAGTTGAGGGCCCAGGCTACTTCTACCAGCCAACCGTGCTGGCCAACGTGGCTAACGACGCCAAGATCCTCACCCAGGAAATCTTCGGCCCGGTAGCACCGGTCACCACCTTCACCTCGGAAGAAGAAGCCATCAAGCTGGCCAACTCCACCGAATACGGTCTGGCCTCCTACATCTACTCGCAGGACTTCAACCGCATGTTCCGCGTTTCGGAGCAGATCGAATTCGGCCTGGTCGGCTTCAACGCCGGTGTCATCTCCAACGCCGCAGCACCATTCGGCGGCGTGAAGCAGTCCGGCCTTGGCCGTGAAGGCGGCGCAGAAGGCTTGGCCGAGTACACCACCGTGCAGTACATCGGCATCGCCGATCCATACGCAGCAAAGAAGTAATCCAAAGCATCCAAGGATGCCGCAGAAACAGTTCGAGCCCAGCCACTTGGCTGGGCTCGAACTGTCTTAAGGATTAATGATCTGCGGCATCTTTCACGGTGGTCCGCTGCCCAAGGGCAGAGCCCAGGGAACGCGGGAAGAGGAAACCGAGGATCCGGCGTCCAAAGGGCAACTCGCTTCGCAACTGGTGCTCGATCTCGTGCAGGGCGTCTAAGAGCATCGGGGCATCGTGCGCTTGCGGATGGCGCGAGGCATAGAAGCTTTGCTCGATGGCGCTTTGCAGCAGCCGCAATGGCTCGACAAGCTGCGGATGATCTTCTGCCAGCCGCACCAGGTAATCACCGACCGATTCGTGGTCTCCCGCCTTGGTTCCTGCATCCATTCCGATGCTCAGCAGCTCGGCCCAGAGCGCTTGTGCCGCGTCGGGAGTGCCTGAACGAACCAGCTCCAGCCGCCTTTGCCGAGTGCGCTGCCGGCGCCACGGGCCAATGCACAGTCCTGCAACCACCACGAGGGCCACCAGCGGAATCAGCCAGAAGGCGCCGCTTGCCTCGCTTGCCGAAGTCCCCGGGGTAGCCTGCGGGGTTGGAGTCGGCGATTCGGAACTCGTCGGGGTGCTGCGCGCGGTGGGCACCTCAGGTGCTGTGCTTTCAACAGGTGCAGTGGATGCGGTTGGCTCTGGCGCGTAGGTCGGGGTATAGCCACGGCCGGGGGTCGGTTCAAAAGGAACCCAGCCAATACCGTCAAGATACAGTTCAGGCCAGGCATGGGCCTGTTGCCCGCTGACGCTGTAGCCGGTCAGTTCGGTCCCGGTCTCGAGGCCTCTGGCTAACGCTCCTGCCTCTTCGGATTCGTCCACCACCATGGATTCTCCGGTGGCTTCACCTGGTGCGTAGCCCACGGCAATCCGCGAGGGAATCCCTGCTTCTCGAGCGAGCAAGGCCATCGCCGAGGCGAAGTGGACGCAGTAGCCCTGGCGCCGGTCAAGGAATGCCTTGACTACTTCGGCGTTGGCTCCGTCGTAGCCTTCGCGCAGGGGAGTGCGCTCAGAGTAGACGAAGTTCCCGGAACGGAAGTACTCCTGGAGCGCCACGGCCTTGTCCAGGTCGCTGCTCGGTGTGCTCTGCTGCCCGTAGGCTTCTTGAAGCGTCTGCCTCAGCAACGGCTGCAGCGCATTCTCCGCGTCCTGCGGCAGCTGGGTGTAGTCATCGGCGATGAAATCATTCGCCCCGAGGTTTTGCTGTTCAAGGTAGTCGATCATCTCCGGAGTGATGTCCAATTGCGCGTAGGCGACCGAAATATCGTTGGTCGCTCCCAGAGCGTCGCCGCTGAGCCGGGCCACAGAGGTTTCATGGGTCCACTGCCAATCGCCAACAATTCCATTGACGAGGTAACTTCGGTCTGGAAGCGGCAGCAGCGGATTGCTATTGCCCCTGGGCCACGTCATCTGCAGTACTTCTTCGGAGCTGCCGAACGACGTGAAATCGTTGTTGACCGCGACATCGCCGTAGTAATCGGAATGGAAGAGGCCCTCGGTGGGCTCCCAGCGTTCCTGGGTCAGGTCCTTGATGACCTGGGTGCGAAGGTAAGGCGCTTGCTCCGCGCTGGTGTAATAGGTCAGGAATGGGTCCGACCCATTGGATCGAAGATCTCGTCCCAGATTGATCAGAGGATCAACGTTATTGGCGAGCAAGTCTCCGGATGGGCGTTGCCCTTCGGGGAACATTCCGGAGCGGAAGCCCGGCATCCACATGCTCGCGGCGATCAAGGACCCCACACAGGCCAAAGCTGTGAGGCCGAAGATCCCCAGGGCCTTCGGCTCCAGCAGACGGGCGCCGCTGGCGCGAGGCGAGGGCTTGGCGAAGATGCGCGGCACCAGGCCCGCGTACCCCAATACCCCCAGAACCAGTAGTGCAAGGTATCCGATGCCCGCGCCCTCTTGCTTGAACAAGGACGCGATAATCGGGGCAAATGATAGCGGGATGATGACCAGCAAGGCGGTGCGCCGGAAGCTGGAAAGCAATTCCACTACCAGGCTCACGCCCAGTGCCAAGACCAGAATGGCGAAGTCCACATAGATGGAGCTGGCCACTGGCGGAACCTGGGTGGCCAGCTGGATGCCCGCCTCGGATAATGCGGAGGAGAACCATTGCGCGGTGGAAAAACCGTAGGTATTGGCGGTCATCGCGTCGTGGCTGGCGATAGCGAGAATGCCGATGAGGATGGCAGCCGGAAGCGCCAGCCAGCGCAGGGCTCGAACGCTTCGTATTGCCCCGGCCGCCAGGTGCATGGCGGTGATGGGCAGTACAAGATAGGGGAACCAGGAACTGCCCTCGACAACACCGGTGAGTGATGCTGTCCCTGCAAGGACCGCCACCGCCATGCATAACGAGGCCAGCACGCGCGCGAGGAAATTCTCGACTACCGGTGTGTGGTTCATGCCCGGTCCTTCTGGATCGCCGGCCCGGTTCGGTGCTGGGGCGTCGGTTAGCTTGATGCTCATGCTCCGCCCCACATCTGTTCTGCGCCCATGGTTGCCGGGATCAGATGGATCTTCCACCCGGTTCCGGCCAGTTCCTGGTGCACGTCTGAATATCGTTCCGGATGCGCTACCAGAATAAAGATTTCGGCATGGCGTACCGTGCGCGCCAAGGTGGCAAGCCATCGAGCCTGGATCATCGTGAGCTCGCCCAGGATCATGATGACCGGTTCGTCCCGGTACCCCAATAATTCCTTGTGCAAGCCGTCGCCGAAGATTTCCGAGGCGGCCATCTCTGTCCCGCCGGTGCTCAGTGCTAGCACCGCGGTAGCTGCGTGGAAGGATTCGAAGTTCGACTGGGCCGCGACATCGGAGGTTGCTTGCGGATGCTCGCTGATCAGTGGCGCGCCGCTGAGATCACGGAAAGATAGTTGGTAGCCGCTGGAGGCGTAGCGCAGCCCGATGCTGCTGGCCAGGGATAAGGCCGTTTCAAAACGGCGGCTGCTGGGCAGGTCTTCCTTCGCCCCGGCGGGGATGGACAGGCGAAGATCCACACCGCTGTGGCACCAATGATCGAATGCGGTGTCCAGGATCAGCAGCGCCTGGGCGGTGGCGACATGATTCTCCTGTCGGACCATGAGCTTGCCTTGCCGCGCGCTGGCCTTCCAATGGACCTGACGGATGGAATCGCCCTGCTGGTAGTCGCGAATGGCGACGTCGTAATAATCCGCGGTGGTGCTTAGCGAGTGCCGGGCGTCGCCGGTAAGCATCTGCTCGCCAAGGGAGGCGAAGCGGTGCAGATCAATGAGTTCGGAGCGGACCGGGACATCCATGGTTTCACCGGTGTTGACCATCCCCTGGATGAGGCCCAGGGTGTCTGAGACGATTTGCTGCGCGGGACCGAGCTGGTGGATGCCGCGGGTGCCGAAGACCAGTTCGTAGTCCAAGCCTCCCGGGGCCTCGAATTTGGGTCCGGGGCCGAAGCTCTCTGGAAGCCGCTCTTGGATGGTGGCCGATTCTTCGCAGCTCAGCCTCACCCTGCACACTTCGCCCACGCTTGGCACCGTGGAGAGCACTTGCCGCTGGATTCTTGTGCGCCCGCGAAGGCCCAGCGCGAGTCCCCAGCTCACAGCCGCCAAGACGATCAGGCTGATGCCCAGGGCCATGAGCTCGTGCCGTCCGAAGAGATAGGCGAAGAGCATGAGCAGGGCCCCGGCGCCCAGCGTGCACCATCCGCGCACCGTGAGCAGGTCCAGGCGCAGCCTGCGCAATGTGGCCGGTGTCGATCGTTCCGAGCGAACCCACGACAAGGCATTGCGGGAGTCGAAGCGAGGTGTTTTCTCCATGCGATGCCAGCTAGCTGACGGGGGTGCTGGAGAGCAGTTCTTGGATGAGGTCTTGGACGTCCACCCCATCAGCCAGTGCGCGTCGGGTAAGGATCAGCCGGTGGTTCAGGACCATTTGGGCCACGCTTCGCACGTCTTCGGGCAGAACATGGTCGCGGCCATTAATCGCAGCGTGCGCTTTGGCGGCCCGCACCCACTGGATCAGGGCACGAGGTGAAGCGCCGAGCTCGATGTGCGGATGATTCCGCGAAGCACGGCCCAAGTCCACGACATAGGAGCTCAGTCGTTCGGTAACGGTGATCGAGCTGACCTGTTCGATCATCTGCTGCAGGTCAGCCAGTTGCAAGACCGAGGTCAACGTTTCCAAAGGCTCGTGATGATGGTGCCCGGTGATCATGGATATCTCGGCTTCACGTTGCGGATATCCCAAGGAGATCCGGCCCATGAAGCGATCGCGTTGCGCTTCGGGCAGCGCGAAGGTCCCCTCGGAATCAATGGGGTTCTGGGTCGCAACCACCATGAAGGGGTGTTCGAGCGGGTGGGTGATCGAATCGACCGTTACTTGGGTTTCTTCCATGCATTCAAGCAACGCTGATTGCGTTTTTGCATTGGCGCGATTGATTTCATCGGCAATGACGATATTGGCGAAAATCGGGCCGGGATGGAACGTGAATTCATGGGTCTGCGGCGAATAGACTGATACGCCGGTCACGTCGCTGGGCAGCAGATCGGGAGTGAACTGGATGCGGTGGACGGACCCGTTCACGCTTTTGGCCAGGGACTTTGCCAGCATGGTCTTGCCCACGCCGGGAACATCCTCCAGCAGCAGATGGCCTTGGGCCAGAAGCACCGTCAGCGCATTCGTGATGGCCTCGGGTTTTCCGTTGATCACGCTCTGCACGGCATCGAAGATGCGTTGGCAATTCGCTTGGAACGTTGAATCCAGCGATGGCATCGTCGGGTTCGCACTCATTCGAAGTTCCTCCTGCGCAATGGGTCAGCCGCGAGACACTTCGCATCCTGAGGCATTCAAAAGACTCTTGATCACTATCATATGGGGATCTTTTGTCCAACAGAAGAGTCTAATCTTGGCCGAGCGGGAGGACGATTGGGGCTGAACTCTGTGTTGGTGACACAATAAAACAAGCAGCAGGCAGCAGTGAACGAACGAAAAGGATTACCGTGTCAAAGAAGAAGTCGGACACCGACATCACCCGTGTTCCTGAGGCTTACCGTCCCAGTGAAGTCGAGGATTCAACCGGTCCTGAAGGGCGCGCGCGCAAGTCCCAGAACGAACATGGCGGCAGCAAGCGGAACCTGCACTATCCCGAAGCGCCGGAAGCCCTGCCGGTTGCGGTGGTCGACAACCACACCCATCTGGACTTCCTTGATGGCACGGTCAAGGTCTCTGCCGCTGACGCATTGGCAGCTGCTGCCGCAGTGGGAGTCAAAGGCTTGATCCAGGTCGGATGCGATGTCCCTTCCTCTGAATATGCAGTGCAGGTGGCCAATGAATACCCTAATATCCTGGCTGCGGTGGCCATCCATCCGAACGACGCGGCACGACTTGCCGAGCGCGGTGAACTTGCCGATGCCTTGAATCGCATCGAAGAACTTGCCTCGGACCCTCGCGTGCGAGCCTTGGGGGAGACCGGCCTTGATTACTTCCGCACTGGCGAAGATGGGCGCGAGGCCCAGGAACACTCATTCCGCGAACACCTGCGGATCGCCGTGGAGCAGAGCAAGGCTGTCCAGATCCACGACCGTGATGCGCATGATGATGTCGTGAGGATCCTCAAAAGCTCCCAATTGCCGCCGAAAGTCGTATTCCATTGCTTCTCGGGAGATGAGCAATTGGCGGAAATCTGCAACGACCATGGCTGGTACATGTCATTCTCCGGAACAGTGACCTTCAAGAATTCCCATGGCTTGCGTGCCGCACTGGACGTGGCGGACCCGAAGTTATTGCTCGTGGAAACGGATGCCCCGTTCTTGACGCCGCATCCATTCCGTGGACGGCCCAACGCGAGCTACATGATTCCTTATACGACTAGGTTCATGGCAGAAACCAAGGGTGTGGAGCTTGCCGAATTCTGCGAGCAAATCGATGCCAATACCCGTGAAGTGTACGGAGCATTCTAGACCCGCGAGCTGTGCCTCTCATTACAGGACACTTGCCATGAATATAACAATTCGGTTACGGTGGATGAGATGTTTGAGGTTCTTCCTGCCTTTTTATGGGGCGGCGAAAGCCTTGGCAGCCTGATCCTCGCACATCGTTGCGTCCGGGAAAGACGGCATGAATCTGATTGATAAGTAGGCAGCAAGTGCTGCTGGGCTCGATGCGAATGACTGAAATATTTTTCGGGGCTTGGGCCAATAAACGATGGGGATCTCACTACCGTGACTCACTTGCTCAAGAAAAGCTGGGTGAAATACCTGGCTCAGGCGCTCGCCGTGGCCGTGGTTATCGCCGGCGCCGTGTTCTATGTTGCTGGCCAGAAGTCGGTAGTCATCTCCGTCGATGGAGAAGACCAGGAAGTCAGCACTCGCGCTGCGACTGTCAGCGCGCTGCTGGAGCAGCAGGAGATCTCTCTGGATGAACGCGATGAAATCTCCGCAGGTCTCGATTCGAAGCTTTCTGATGACCAGAAAATTGATATCAAGCGCAACAAGTCCGTTGAAGTGACCGTTGATGGCACCGAACGCGTTGTTCACACCACCGGCATGACCGTGGCTGACGTTGTCAACCAGCTGGATCTCGAAAATGGATCCGAGGTCTCCCTCGACGAAAACATGCAGTTGACCGCCTTGAGCGACGACTTCGAAGTGATCACTCCTAAAGACTTCACCCTGATTGTGGGCGACAAGAAGAAGGACGTCTCCACCACCGCATCGACCGTCAAGGAACTGCTCGCCGAGCAGAACATCAAGGTTGATGACAATGACGAAATCAACGTCAAGGTTGACGATGAGACTGAAAAGAACGTCAAGGACAGCACCGCCATCGACGCTGGCGCAGAGGTTGAGGTCATCGAGGTCAACGTCAAGACCTGGGACGAAACCCGCGACATCGATTTCGAGACCAAGGAAGTCAAGGACAAGTCCCTTGACAAGGGCGATACCGAGGTCAAGACCGAAGGCAAAAAGGGCGAACGCGAACTGACCCTGCGCCAGGAAACCCGCAACGGCAAGAAGGGCGAGGAAGAAGTCCTCAAGTCCAAGGTCACCAAGGAACCTGTCGCTGAAGTAATCCGCGTGGGCACCAAGGAAGAAGAAAAGAAGGAAGAGAAGAAGGAAGAATCCTCTTCGAAGCCTTCGACCAACACCGGCAATATCTCCGCAACGTGGAAGGCACTGGCTAAGTGCGAATCCGGCGGAAACTGGGCCATCAACTCCGGCAACGGCTACTACGGCGGCCTGCAGTTCTCGGCCTCGTCATGGCGAGCAGTGGGCGGCACCAAGTATGCGCCATTGCCACACCAGGCCACCCCTCAGGAACAGATTGCAGCAGCTGAGAAGCTTCGCGCTTCCGGTGGCTGGGGCCACTGGCCAGCCTGCTCGTCGAAGCTGGGCCTGCGCTAGAAATTAAGAAGCCTAACAACGCGACGCGTTCACCATCACGGTGGACGCGTCGCGTTGTTATGTTTGGATCTTACTGACTGAACTAGAATTGGACTTGTGATGTCTAAGGAATCTTTGCCGCTGCTTGGGGCCACCGAAATCCGTCGACTGGCCGAAGAGCTGGGAATCCGCCCTACCAAGACCTTGGGGCAGAACTTTGTGATTGATGGGAACACCATCCGCCGCATTGTCGCCGCCGCCAACGTCGACCCAGCTGAAACAGTTCTGGAGGTAGGTCCGGGGCTCGGTTCGCTGACCCTTGGCATCATGGATGCGGCCGCCAAGGTTGTTGCCGTGGAAATCGACCCGCCACTGGCCAAGCGCTTGCCGCAGACCATGGCCGAGTTCCGGCCAGGCCGCGAAGATGACCTGACCGTCATCCTCAGTGATGCCATGAAGGTCACCGAGCTGCCGGGGGAGCCGACCTCGCTGGTAGCCAACCTGCCATACAACGTCGCAGTACCGGTGGTCCTGCACTTGCTGGAACACTTCCCGAGCATTCGCAATGGCCTGGTCATGGTCCAGGACGAAGTCGCAGACCGAATGGCAGCAACCCCGGGAAATAAGATCTATGGAGTCCCATCGGTTAAGGGCGCCTGGTACGGCACCATGCGCAAGGCCGGCGTGATCGGTATGAACGTCTTCTGGCCAGCGCCGAAAATCCACTCCGGGCTGGTGGGCTTCACCCGCGACAAGGACCGCAGCGACGCTCCGGATCGCAAGGAAGTCTTCGCCATCATCGATGCCGCCTTCGCCCAGCGTCGCAAGACCCTGCGTGCCGCCCTGTCCGGCTGGGCCGGTTCGGGCGCCCGCGCCGAAAAGATCTTGGTGGCCGCCGGAATCGATCCCAAGGAACGCGGCGAAAAGCTTGATATCGAGCAGTACATCAACATCGCGCGGGCAGCCAAAGAAGTTCCTGCAGACGTAGCAGACAGCGAGGGCTAACCGTGGCACAACAGCGCGTTATCGCCACCGCCCCGGGAAAGATCAACTGCTACTTCCGAGTGGGCCCACCACGCGAAGACGGCTACCACGAAGTGGCAAGCCTCTACGTTGCGGTATCCCTGACCGAGCAAATCGAAGCCACGCTGCGTACCGATGGCGAACTGCAGCTGAGCCTTGAACCTGATTCGCCTGTCGTCCTCGACCCTGAAAACTTTCCGCTGGGCGAAGGCAACCTCGTGTACCAGGCCGCCCAGCTGCTGCGCGAGCACACCGGGACGACGCTGGGCGCCGACCTGCACATCACAAAGCGTGTTCCCATCGCTGGCGGCATGGGCGGAGGATCTGCGGACGCCGCTGCCACCCTGGTCGCCTGCAACGAATTGTGGCAGACCCATCTGGACCGCGAGGAACTGGGACGCCTGGGTGCGCGACTCGGAGCGGACGTGCCTTTTGCGCTGATGGGCGGCGCAGCCATTGGCCTCGGCATCGGAGACCAGCTGGCTCCCTTGCTAACCCGTGCCAAAACCCACTGGGTACTGATTCCTGCCAGCTATGGATTGTCCACGCCACGGGTGTATGGAATGCTGGATCGCCTGCGCTCCGGCATGGACGTCGAGGTTCCGAAGGAAATCGACTCAGCGGTCATTGAGGCATTGATGGCCTCCGACGCTCCGGCCCTGGCGCAGGTGCTTGCCAATGACCTGACCCAGGCCTCGCTGGCCTTGGCTCCGGAGTTGGGCACTATGCGGGACCTTGCCGAAGGCGCTGGCGCCTTGCGCGCCATGGTCTCGGGCTCCGGGCCGACTTTGGCCCTGCTGGTGCGCGATGGCGAGCACGCCGAAGAAGTGATGGCCCAGCTCGGCGACGAGGTGGGCGTTGCCACCATTGATGTCACTGCACCTGCTGCTGGTGCACGTATCACCCTCAGCGAGTAGGGCCCAGCGGGAGCAAGTGAACCCGCCATCGCTGCGTGTAACCACAAAGTTAACTTCCTTGATTGCTCTTGTCGTGCGATAAGACTGCTCATAGGCTGAGTTCCAAGAGCTAATTGAAAGCGATTCATTTAGGGAATTCAGGTGGTCAACGCATGCTCAATGGCCAGGTATCGCATTGGTGGGAACAAATCGGCGTCCCAGAGCCCAGGCCGAAACTTCGCGGGCACAGCACCGTGGATGTCGCTATCGTGGGAGCCGGGTTCACCGGCCTGTGGACCGCCTACTACCTGGCCAAGGCCAATCCGGACCTGGATATCGTGATTCTCGAAGCCCGCCACGTTGGCTACGGAGCCTCCGGGCGCAATGGCGGGTGGCTGACCAACACCATCACCGCAGGCGCGAACCACTACCTCAAAACGCATTCGGTCCAGCAGATCAACGATTTCCAGCTGGCCATGAACCGCACCGTAGATGAAGTCATCAACGTTTGCGCAGCCGAATCCATCGATGCCGATATTCTTCGCGGCGGAGAATTCGAAGTCGCCTACACGCCGGCACAGGAACGGCGCCTGCGCACCCATGCCGAGGCGAACAAGTCCTGGGAACACACCGGAACCAAGCTCTTGGAATCATCCGAGGCGCTAAACAAGATCAACGTCGCCGGGACCCGCGCGGCCCTGTGGCATCCGCACGCCGCGAGAATTCATCCAGCAAAACTCGTGCGCGGACTCGCCGAGGCCGTAGAACGTCTTGGCGTGAAAATCTATGAAGATACGCGGGTCAAGGCAATCCGTCCTCGGCAACTCGAGCTGGATGGCGGAACGGTCAATGCGACGTACATCGTCCGCGCCACCGAAGGATTCACAGCACAGTTGGCCGGCCACAAGAGACTGTGGCTGCCCATGAACTCTTCGATGATCGTCACCGAACCATTGCCTGAATCCGTCTGGGATGAATTGAATTGGAGCGCCGGCGAAGTGCTGGGGGACTACGCCCACGTGTACATGTACGCCCAGCGCACCGCCGATGACCGGATTGCCATTGGCGGACGCGGAGTGCCCTACAAATATGGTTCGCGCACCGACACGGATGGACAGACACCGCAGAGCACCATCACCGGGCTTCAAGAAATTCTGCAACGGATGTTCCCGCAAACACAACAGGCAAAAATTGCCCATGCCTGGTCCGGCGTGCTCGGTGTGCCACGTGACTGGGCAGCAACTGTGGGTCTGGATCAGCAGACCGGCATCGGCTGGGCCGGTGGGTACGTCGGCACCGGAGTGGCCACCACGAACCTTTCCGGCAGGACCTTGCGCGACTTGATCTTGGGGCAGGAGCCGGACCTAACCCGGTTGCCATGGGTCAACCATGAGGTGCGCAAGTGGGAGCCCGAGCCGCTGCGCTGGCTGGCCACTAAAGGGCTTTATGCCGCCTACGGCCAGGCGGATCGAAGCGAGCTCAAGGGCCGGGAAAAGTCGTCAACTCTGGCCCTCATCGCTGATAAGATCACCGGCAAACCATAAGGGGGGCGGGCTACCGGGCAGTATCAGTATTAGCCACGGTTGACGGAATAGCACGTTCGTCAGGCCGGGGTGAATGAATACGTTTTGAACTGCACTCGCCTTGGGCTGTGACTGATAATCGTGGGCAGATTCTTACTGTCCGGAAACTTAGGCCCAACTTCAATGTTTAGCCCCACGTTGGCACGTTCCCAACATTCATGCGGGCAAAGCTAAACAATCGATACGGAAATTAGCGGATCCAAATTCAAATTGGTCCGAGCACTGCTTGAGGATTCCACGTCGAGGTCCGTAGGACTGGGTTCCAAATGGAGATGAATGGCAAAGGGCCGGTCGCAGCCAATCATTTAGTTCTGTTTGCCTCCTACTTAAGTATTATTGTTCATCTAGCAGGCTTTGATTAGTGTATATATAGAAAATCTTTGAGATGTTCGTGTGGTGAAGTTTGAACCACCGAACATGCACGTATAACAAAGGTTTGCCATAGATCCACGATCAGTGAGGGAGAAAATGCTGAAATATCTAGGACTCTCCAGCGACGATTCCGACGGTACTCTGCCAATTTGGCAAGGCGTCGACAAGAAAAAACGAGCGTTCGCGTTCTTAGGGTCTTTTGTTCTTGCCGCAGCAATGTATTTCCTAACGTCTTGGTTGCTTTCAGATGTCCAACAGGACAGCTTCGCAAAATATGTACCAGGCATATTTGCCTCGATGACACTACTGCTCGCCACTGTGATTTCTGAGCGTTCCCTTTTGAGAGCAAAAGAAAAAACTGGGCACCACGAAGATGAACGGTAAAACCTCATCTACTCGTGTTCTAGATCTATCAGGGAGAAGTTTCTAGTGTTTAAAAACCCGTTGTAGTGCTTTGTTCAGGAGCATTGGTCGGTAGTCTATTGATCGCTGCCCCAAGTGGCGCATTCGCAGCTGAACCATCAGCAGTTTCGCCTGCCCTTGGTTCCAGCGCTAATCGAACTTCCGTAGTAGATAGTTTGCTTTCGGATCATTTTGAGGAGTGCCCAACTACAGGCACGCGCGCGCCTATGACAAGCTCGCTGGGTAAAAATCTTGGCTCTGGTGTGACTGAAGAGCTGACACCAAAAATGCTGTTGACCATTTATGAATCAAGGGTCGCTGCTGGTAAGGCGCCTCTCGGGAAAAACGTAAAAGCCATGCGGTACTTCGATTCGGGGCGCATCGTGGCTCTAAATTCCAACGGTGAAGTTATTTCTGAAGTCAGTTCCGCGTACTCGACTAGTTCGCTGAACCAGAGTTCAGGAGAAATGATCCTTGCCCAGCCAGCTAGCGCTAAGTCAGAGGTAAAAAGGTTCATCAAGGCATGTTTCGGGCTCGGGATACAAGGAGCCACCACACTTGAAGCCCTTATACAGGAACTTGCAACGCCTAAAAATGCAGTGAAGTTGATTATCCGCCGTCTCGGCTGGTTCGGCGCGATTAGTTGCTTGGGCGGCGTCATCTATGAGTACATCTAGAATTCTTCTCGACTCATCGAGTTTCTGATTTTAGGATGTCGGACCGATCTACTTTTTGGTTAGCATGGTCGGCATTATGCTGAAGCGCGTCCCGACTGGGATATACGGGTTTAGGTTTTTTACAGCCCCTCTACGCGATATTCGCGCTTGATGCCCGCGGTTCCTTGGCCCCACGCGCTATCGCGGACCCGCAGCTGATGCGCTTCGAAGGCTGACGGATCGGTGAATTCTTCGGCGACATTCCAAATCCAAGGATCCTCGGTGGGAGTCACCCGGAACGAGAGGCAGCCAGCTTCTGCCGTCGTGAGCTGCACGTGGGCAGGCAAGAGCTGATTCACGCTATCTGCCTGCGATTGGCTGGAGCATATAAGGCGCCCGGTCAGGCTAACATTTCCCATGATCCGAGTCTGCCACGCAGCCCTCGAATCAGTGGCACCTGAGGCAGAATACGACGTTGGCCCGGAACCTCCTGGTTCCGGGCCAACAACTACACGGTGGGGCTAGAAATGATTACTCAAGCATTTCAGTCAGCTCCAGCCAACGCTCTTCGAGCTCATCGATCTGGGTTTGGTATACATCGATTTCCGCGGTGAACTTGCCCAAGCCTTCGTAGTCGCTCTGGTCGTGATCGGCCATTTTTGCATGGACCTTGGCGATCTTCTCGTTGAGCTGCGATACCTTGCGCTCGTTGGCATTCAACTCTTTCTGAGCTGCACGCAGTTCGGCACCCGATGGGCCAGTAGGCTTGGCCGTCGACGATCCGCCCTGAGACTGCGAAGGGTTGGAACCACCGGTGGAGCCTTCCGCGGCACGCAGCTTGAGGTATTCATCCACGCCGCCTGGGACGTGGCGGAATTTCCCGCCGAGAATCGCGTACTGCTGGTCGGTGACGCGTTCGAGCAGGTACCGGTCGTGGGAGACCACGATCAGCGTGCCCGGCCATGAGTCCAACAGGTCCTCCAGGGCTGCCAACATGTCGGTATCAACATCGTTGGTGGGCTCATCGAGGATCATGACATTCGGTTCATCCATCAAGATCATCAGCAGCTGCAGGCGGCGACGCTGGCCACCGGAGAGCTCTGCCACCTTGGTGGACAGGTGCGCCGAAGAGAAGCCCAGGCGTTCCAACAGCTGTGCCGGGGTCAGGTCCTTGCCATCCACGTTGAAGGTGGTGCGGTAGCGGGCGAGGACCTCGCGGACCTTGTCCTGGCCGATCTGCTCCAGCTCGCGGAACTGCTGGTCCAGCACGGCCAGCTTCACGGTCTGGCCGCGCTTGATCTTGCCGCCAGTGGGCTCCACGGTTCCGGCGATCAGGCCCAGCAGGGTGGACTTGCCGGCGCCGTTGGCACCGAGCAGGCCCGTGCGCTCGCCTGGGCCGATGCGCCAGGTGAATGGCTTGAGCACCTGCTTGGCGCCGAAGGATACTTCGGTATCCAGCAGGTCGATGACGTCCTTGCCCAAACGGCTGGTGGCCATCTTCTGCAGTTCCAGCGGATTACGCGCCGGCGGCACATCAGCGATCAGCTGATTGGCCGCTTCGATGCGGAACTTCGGCTTGGACGTGCGGGCCGGGGCGCCGCGGCGAAGCCACGCCAGTTCTTTCTTCATCATGTTCTGGCGCTTGTTCTCGGTCACCGCGGCAATGCGGTCACGTTCCACGCGCTGCAGGACGTAGGCGGCGTAACCGCCTTCAAAAGGCTCAACGAGCCGGTCGTGCACCTCCCAGGTGGTGGTGCAAACGGCGTCGAGGAACCAGCGGTCGTGGGTGACGACCATCAGGCCGCCGGAATTCTTGGACCAGCGGTTATTGATGTGCCCGGCCAGCCACGAGATGCCTTCCACGTCCAAGTGGTTGGTGGGCTCGTCCAGGATGATGACATCCCAGTCCTGAACCAGCAGTGCGGCCAGTGCGACGCGGCGGCGCTGTCCGCCCGAGAGGGTGCCGACGGTTGCTTCCCAGTCGAGGTCCACGACCAGACCGGAAATGATGTCGCGGATGCGGGCCTCGCCAGCCCACTCATGGTCTTCCATGTCGCCCACCACGCTGTAGTGCACGGTGGCTTCCGGATCCAAGGTGTCGGACTGGTCCAAAACGCCGACCCGCAGCCCGTTACGCAGGGTGACGCGTCCGGAGTTGGGCTCGATCTTGCCCGAGAGCATGCCGAGCAGCGAGGATTTGCCTTCGCCGTTGCGTCCCACCAAGCCGATACGGTCTCCATCGGAAATGCCGATGGTCACCGAGTCGAAGACAGTATGGGTGGGATATTCCAGATGTAGGGCTTCGCCCCCGAGTAAATGAGCCACGATTTCCATTTTACGTTCCGAGTGCAAATCGGCGCGGATCCAAGTGCTCCACCAGGAGGGAAGGACCTCTTGGCAGTCATGGCGTTTTGCGATTTCGCTCATAGGGGCCGAACATGGCAGAATAATTACCGTGCTTGTCGGGGATAACCTGCATAAGCCATTTTCCGCCCTGGTGTAATGGCAACACTCCAGCCTTTGGAGCTGTGTATTCTAGGTTCGAATCCTAGGGGCGGAACCACGGAAAAAGCGTCACGCAAGTGGCGCTTTTATTCTTTAACCAGTTCAGGCCTGCTCGCTGCGCACGTTAGACTTGTCTAAGGGTTTTTCTTCTCTGCCCAAAACCTTGAATCTAATCTGCAGGAGAACGCACTTGAGCGATCAGGTCAATGCACCAGTAGCTGTCATCGTCCTTGCCGCCGGGGCTGGTACCCGGATGAAGTCGGCCAAGCCGAAGATCATGCACGAAATCGCAGGTCGCTCCATGATTGCTCATGCACTTCATGCCGCTTCGGCGCTGCAGCCCAAGAACCTGGTGGCCGTAGTCCGCCACCAGCGTGACCTCGTTGCCGAACATATCGTCAGCCAGTTCCCCTCCATCACCATCGCCGACCAGGACGAAATCCCGGGTACCGGCCGCGCCGTGCAGCAGGGCCTGGAAGCTATCGACCCTGCCCTTGAAGGCACTGTCGTGGTGACCTATGGCGATGTGCCATTGCTCACCAGCGAAGTGCTGCAGGATCTGGTGGCCACCCACGAAGCCAACCGCAACTCGGTCACCGTATTGACCACCTCGCTGGATGACCCCAATGGCTACGGCCGCATCCTGCGCGATGAGAACGGCGATGTCGCCGGCATCCGCGAGCAGAAGGACGCCTCGGCTGAAGAACTGCTGATCAAGGAAATCAACTCCGGAATCTACGCATTCGACGGCAAGATGCTGCGTTCGGCACTGACCGAGGTCACCACCGAGAACGCGCAGGGCGAAATGTACCTGACCGACGTGCTGGCTATTGCCCGTGCCCGCGGCGGCCGCGTGGCTTCCTCGCAGATCGCCGACCGCTGGCAGATCGAAGGCGCGAATGATCGCGTCCAGATTTCCAATCTGGCCCGCATCTACAACCAGCGCAAGGCCGAATTCTGGATGCGCGAAGGCGTGACCATTATCGATCCTGCAACCACCTGGATCGACGCAGAGGTCATTATCGGCCGCGACGCCACCCTGAAGCCGGGAACCCAGCTGCACGGAACCACCATCATCGGCGATAACGCCATCGTTGGCCCGGACACCACGCTGACCAATGTTGTTGTCGGCCAGCGGGCCACCGTCAAGCGCACCGATGCCACCGATTCGCGGATCTCCGCCGGTGCTTCGGTGGGCCCCTTCGCCTACCTGCGTCCGGGAACCGAGCTGGGTGCCGATGGCAAGATCGGTGCTTTCTACGAAACCAAGAATGTCACGATTGGCCGTGGCTCCAAGCTCTCGCACCTCGGCTACGCCGGGGATGCTGAAATCGGTGAATTCACCAATATCGGGTGTGGCAATATCACCGCGAATTACGATGGCGAAAAGAAGCATCGGACCAAGATCGGTTCGCATGTTCGCACCAGCTCCAACACCGTATTTGTCGCCCCGGTTGAAATCGGGGATGGCGCATACACTGGTGCAGGCGCCATCGTCCGCAAGAACGTCCCGGCCGGTGCTCTGGCACTGTCTGTGGCTCCGCAGCGCAATACCGAGGGCTGGACGCTTGAAAAGCGTCCGGGCACCCCTTCGGCTGACGCCGCATTCAAGTCCTCCCTGAATTCCTCGGGCACCGAGTAATCCGGTCACGGACTTAATTTCCTCGACAACAACCTCATACGTGATAGCGAAGCGAGCGAGAAAGCAAACCCAATGAGTGAAATCAGCCATAACGTCGACAAAAAGCTGGTGCTGGCCAGCGGTCGCGCACACCCGGAACTAGCCGCCGAGGTCGCCAAGGAACTGGGCACCGAACAGCTGCCGCTGAACGCCTACGACTTCGCCAACGGCGAGATCTACGTTCGCTCCGATGAGTCGGTCCGCGGCAAGGACGTCTTCCTGCTGCAGTCCTACCCAGCGCCAACGAACAACTGGCTGATGGAACAGCTGATCATGATCGATTCGATGAAGCGCGCGTCGGCTCGTCGTATCACCGTGGTCGCTCCGTTCTACCCATATGCCCGACAGGATAAGAAGGGCCGTGGCCGCGAGCCTATCTCGGCCCGTCTGGTTGCCGACCTGTTCAAGACTGCCGGTGCAGACCGTATCATCTCTTGCGACCTGCACACCGCGCAGATCCAGGGCTTCTTCGACGGTCCGGTTGACCACCTGTTTGGCTTCCCGATGCTGGCTGATTACATCAAGACCAAGATCGACGTCAACGAAGCTACCGTGGTTTCCCCAGATACCGGACGTGTTCGCGTAGCTGAGCAGTGGGCCGACCGTCTGGGCGGCGTGCCACTGGCCTTCGTGCACAAGTCCCGCGACTTGACCGTGCCTAACCAGGCCGAGTCCAAGACCGTGGTGGGCCAGGTTGAGGGCCGCACCGCGATCCTGATTGACGACATGATTGATACCGGTGGAACCATCGCAGGCGCTGTGCGCGTGCTGAAGGAAGCCGGCGCCAAGGATGTCATCATCGCCGCGACCCACGCAGTGTTCTCGGATCCAGCTGCCCAGCGTTTGGCTGATTGCGGTGCCCGCGAGGTTGTTGTCACCAACACCCTGCCAATCCCTGAAGAGAAGCGCTTTGAGAACCTGACGGTTCTCTCCATCGCACCGACCATCGCTCGCGCGATCTCGGAAGTATTCCACGACGGTTCGGTCACGAACCTGTTTGACGGCCGCGCCTAGCAGCCCTCGTTTCGCAACGCCACTGGCCGGCACCTTCGGGTGCCGGCCAGAGGTGGTTAAACCATCGTTTACGGTGTCATTTAGGAGGAACGGTTACCGGGCAGAGCGGGGCGAACGCGGTCTCAGATGCTGAGCGGAGAGCCGGGCCG
>Ga0308157_10000772_pt1 | contig 88226 bp, 74 predicted proteins | sample PhyBR1_FD_201035 | JGI IMG/M metagenome (GOLD analysis project Ga0308157, IMG submission 201035) | Phyllosphere microbial communities from UC Gill Tract Community Farm, Albany, California, United States - DLSLB.R1 | ecosystem: Host-associated > Plants > Phyllosphere > Unclassified | place: USA...
ATGCCGCCGGCGGAGATTTCGTCGGCTTCGATCGGCTTGACCACAACGCGGTCGTGAAGCGGCTTGATGCTCATGAAAGACCTCTTAAGTAATTGATTGGCCTGAAATTCCGGCGACACCAGCGGTAAAACCAAGGGGATGCCGGCATCACGCGTAAAAAGACCCGTCGAACGGGCTTGTTCGGGAGGTTGGGGCCCGCGGGGGGGCTTTCAAGGGCCGCACCGCAAATTGATTGGCTGTCCCTTGCCGGCACGCAGATGGGCCGCCGTGCTGGCCGCGAAAGAAAAATGACGCAATTGGTCCCTGTCCGGTGATTCATCTGGCAAGGGGGCACTTCGCCCGCCTGCGCCGACCACCGAGGAATCGTCATGGACCAGAACCCCTACGCCGCCAGCTCCGCCCCGGCCATCCCCCAGACCAGCACCAATATCGACCAGTTGGATGTCTCCGACCGCTGGAAGCAGTACTTCAAGGGCATCCAGAAGTACGGTGGCCTGCAGCTGCCGCTGTTCAAGGCCCTGCCCAAGGGCCCGGAGCGCAAGGCCGCGTACCAGGAGATGAAGCCGCCCATCTCCAGCTTTGCCCTGGCCTTCGCCTTCGGCTTCTTCTACTACCTGGCCAAGGGCATGTGGAAGAAGGGCCTGGTACTGACCGCCATCGTGATCCCGATTGTCCTGGTAATCGTCACCGTGCTTTACATGATCGGCGGTGAAACCCTGGCCAATGGCGCGCGCTTCCTCGGCGGGCTGATCTTCGGTTTCATGGCGCCCCGCGATTTCTACGCCTCCAAGGTCAACGGCGACAACGGCTGGCTGCCGTCGCGCCCGTTCTGACCGGGGGATCGCGCACAGTGGACGCAATCGCCCTGGTTACAGAACCGCCGCCCGCCCCGCCGCGGCCCTATCCAACCCTCGTCAAGGCGGGGCTGTCAGTGGATCTGGCGCTGTGCGTGGTCATGGGCCTGCTGGCCCTGGCCGCGACCGTGCAACTGGCCAATGGCGCCGCCAGCGCCTACCCGCCCGCACAGGCCTGGACCGAAGCGGCCATCCAGTACGGCATTGCCGGCTTCGGCATTACCGGCAACCTCCTGCTGCTGCGCCGCCAGCGCAGCGGCTTCTGGTTCGCCTGTGTGGCCCTGGTGTTTGTCTGCGCCGGCATCGCGATGGCGTTCAAGGCACTGCCGGTGGTCGTGGAGGGGCTGGAGGCCGAACGGAAGGTACCGCTGTTGTTCGGCTTCGTTGCCACCCTGGTGGGGCGTTGGCTGTTCAACCTCGGCTATGCCTTCGTACTGCGTGGCGCCTGGCGCTGCCTGACGGCAACGGACACGGAGGCCGCGCATGGATGACAGCAGCCTGCCGACACGCGGCATACCGACGGCGCTATGGGTTGGGCTGGGCCTGCCGATTACGCTTGCCCTGCTCGCCGCCTGGCAGTGGTACCGCGCCAGCCATTGGCTGCTGGACGTGGCCCATGGCCACGATGCCGGCCTGTACCTGGGCCCGCTGGCCCAGCTCTCGCTGGCGCTGGCATTGCTGGCAACGGTCAGTTTCTGCATCGCCTGGGCACTGATGCGCAATGCGGCACGGCGTGCGCTGCAATCACGCGATGCACTGGTCAGCGCCTTCGGGGCGGGGCGGCGCTGGCTGCCGGTCTTCATGGTGATGCAGACCCTGCTGATCTTCGCCACCTTGATTGGGCTGCTGGCATTCGAGGCAGGCCGGGCCATCGATCGTTCGTATATTTCCGATGGCGTGATGAAGCTGGTGATACTCGCCTGCCTGATCGCCCTGTGTTTGCTCTGGTATGCCGCGCGGATCATCTGGGACACCTTGCGAACCGCCCTGCGCCGTCCCGTATCCGAACCCATCCTGGTCATGGGCCAGGCCCTGTCGGCGGCACAGGCACCGGCGCTGTGGGAGTTCGTGGGCGACGTCGCCCAACGTACCGGTGCACGCCTGCCTGACACGGTCGTGGTCGGCTTGAACGAGGGCTTCTTCGTCACCGAACACCCGGTGGCGCTGGTCAACGGCGAGCGGCTGCAGCAAGGGCGCGTGCTGTACCTGCCCTTGCCTTACATGAACTTCATGCAGCGCAGCGAAGTAGCGGCGGTGGTGGCGCACGAACTGGGCCATTTCAGCGGTGAAGACACCGCCTATGGCCAACGCTTCGCACCGATCTATCAATCACTGGTCAGCAGCATCCTGGCGGTGACCAACGAACACGACGCCGACGACGATGGATGGCGGGCATGGGCATCGGCCCCAGCCACGCTGTTCGGGAAGTGGTTCCTGCACAGCTTCGATGAAGCCGTGCACCACTGGAGCCGAAAGCGCGAACTGGCCGCCGACGCCTTCAGTACCCAGGTAGCCGGCAACCTGCCGGCGGCAACGGCGTTGCTGCGCAGCGCGGTATTGCAGGGGCTCATCGAGGAAGTGCTGGCACACAACCGCAATGCGCCAGCGCAGCAACGCGAAGGCGTGTTGCCGATGGTCCGGCGACTGGTCAACGAGCGCGGCCTGCCCGATCCCCGCGAACACCTGGAGGACCAGCAGGCCCATCCCCTGGATACGCATCCCCCACTGCGCAGCCGCCTGCAGGCCCTGGGCATTTCGATCACGCCCGAGCTGATTGTCCGCGCCCGCGATACCCGCGCTTCCCGCCTGCTCGCCGAGCTTGGCCTGGAAGCGGCGTAACCCTCACGTCAACCACGAGAATCCCATGACTGATATTGCAAGCTCGCTGGAAAGGGAATTTGCCGATGTATCCCACAGTGAACGCGAAGCGGCGATCGCCGAACTGCGCAAGTGCGAGGCTGCAGGACGTGGCAGCGTCGACATCAAGCCGCACGCCATCATGCTGCCGGCATTGTTCATCCTGTGCGGCGGGATCTTCGTCTACGGCGCCTTTACCTCCGGCGCGATGTCGCGGCCAGGCGCCATCGGCGCTTTCGCATTGGGAGCGCTGATGGTGCTCGGTGGCCTGTGGGCGATGCTGGGTCCACGCAAGGCACGCTTTTCGTTGACCGAGCGCGGCATCGTGGTCAACGACGCCTTGTTGCCCTGGGTCTGCGTTGAAGACTATGGCGTGGTGGAGAACTCGTACAACGGCTTCAGCACTCACACCTCGGTGACGGTATTGCATGCACCGGGCTTCACCCCGCCGCCGTTGGGGCTGATGTATCTGTTTGGCGCGCATAGCCACAACCGCAAGACCGGCCAGTACGAGACCCGCCTGACCCTGCACGCCGGTGCCCGCGGCATGAACTGCGAAAAGCTGGCCAACCGCATCGGCGACTTTCTCGCCGCCTCCCACGCCCGCGACGAACTCTCGCGTATGCAGGCTACCGACCAAGTAACACGCAACTGACCCGGCACACGCCAAGGAAAACACCAATGAAAACCCTGTATCGCCTTGCCCCCGTCCTCCTGCTGCTCCTGCTGGCCGCTTGCAGCCAGCTCACCGGGCCGTCGGCCAGCGACTATCTGGAGCGCAATGTCAGCGTCTGGAACAGCCTGATCGCCCAGGTCAATCAATGGAGTGCCGGTGCCGACGCAGAGCGGCTGACCGAAGCAATGGTGGAACGCAAAGGCCTGGCCGACTTCAAGTTCAGCATGGGCAACGCGCGCCAGCAAGCCGTCGACATGCGCGACCAGATGAAGGCACTGAAAACGCCGGACGACGCCACCGAAGTTCACGCCAAACTGGTGGCGTCACTGGAAGTCGCGGTGCGCTGGTATGACGCGATGCTCAAGCTGACCGATCTGCCCGATGGCTTCAGCGACGAGCAGGCCGCCCCGCTTCTGGAAGCAATGGACGTGCAGGGCTCCCAGTTCGACACGCTCACCGATGCGCTGGACAAGCTGCAGGACGCCTATGCGGCCAAGCACGGCATCAACCTGCACCGCAACGAAGACCCGTCCATGCACGACAAGTAAGCGCACCGCCCGCCTGCGATGCCTTGCCAGGCAGGTTCAGCGTGACTGCTGTGCCTGCCTGGCTACCTGCTTGGCCTGCGGCGAGGCGATGGAAGACTCCAGCAATGCCCGCGCATTACGTTGAATCAGTGCCGTCGCGCCATTGCCGCCCGTGCCTTGCTGGCGCTGGCACATGCCCAGCAACAAGCCGGCGTAGGCCGCACGCCATTGGGCCAGTGGCGATAGGCCCGGCTTGGCGGCGTACTGTGCGACCTGCGCCTCGATGGCTCCCGGCGCAGTGCAGTTGCCCTGCAGCAGATCGAATTCGGCCTGCAGGAAGCGGGTACTCACCACCAGGTCATCCTTGTCGGTCTGGCCCAATGCCTGCAGTCCGGCCAAGGCTTCGGCTGCATGTTGCCGGGCCAGTGTCATCTCGCCCAGGTCACGTTCGTTCTCTGCCAGCGACAGCTTGAGCATCTGCACATCAATGCTGCTGTTGTCGCCATTGCCCGCCAGCACGTCCAAGGCCTGCTGGTGCATGGCAAGCGCCCCGGCAGCGTCACCCCGGTAGCTGAGGCTGTCGCCGATCAGTTCCAGCGCATCGTTGGTATTGGCCGAGCCGATGCGTTCAAGCGCGGCCAATACCTCGCGGGCGATGCGCTCGGTGGCCGCGTAGTCGCCCTTGAACATATGCAGGCGCGCCCCATTCTGGGTGGTGATGATGGCGCGGAAGCTGTCCGGTCCACCATTGGCCACCGCATAGCGGTGCGAGGCTTCGCTCAGTTCGATCGCGGCATCGACATCGCCTTGTGACAATTTCGACGCGGCCAAGGCAACCGTGGCCGCCGCGGTCGGTTCGGCATCATCACCGTACTGCGCGCGTGCCGCTGCCAGCGTCTGCGTCAACAGCGCGTCGGCTTCGGCAAATTCATTGCGCTTCACCAGCGCGCGGCCCAGCCACGCCGCACTGGTGAGGCTGCGTTGATGCACCGGCCCGTACAGGGCACGGTTGTCATCCACCACCTGGCGCAGCAGCGCCACCGCACCGGCGGTGTCGCCTGTCGCACTGAGCAGGTTTGCCAGGTCCTCACGGACCATGTTCAGTTCGGACATCGGCTGCGGCCGCTGCCGCTCGTTCAAGGCCAGGGACTGGCGCAGATGTGCAATCGCGTCGACCCGGCTGCCCTTGGCTTCGTCCAGCCCGGCGTATTGATGCAGCGCTTCGGCCAGTGGCATTTCGCCCTGCACGCCCAGCGCCTGCAGTTGCTTGACCGAATAAGTGAACCAGCGTTCGGCTTCATCCAATTGCCCTGCGCGTTTGCGCAGGGTTGCCAGCTGATACGCGGCGATACCACGTTGCCGGCCCGATCCAGGCGCTGCAGGCACCGGCTTGGTCAGAATATTTTCAATCATCTGCGCGGCCGATTCATCCGGGCCATCACCTTGCCCCACCGTGCGCGCGTGGGTGATGGCCAGCTCCAGCGCCAATGGCGCTTCTTCGCCCAACGCGGTGACCGCAGCGTCATATCCGCGCTTGGACAGCGCTTCGGCCTTGGCATATTCGCCCAGGCCAATATAGGTGCGTGCCAATGCATCGAACAGGCGCGCCTGCATTTCCGGCTGGCCAGCCAGGGTGGTTTCGGCCTGGCGCACGCCGGCGTCCACCAGTTCCAGCGCAGTCGGTGTCTTGCCGCCGGTCAACTCCGGGTTGGCGGCCTCGAACACACTGATGAGGAAGTCACGTACTGCACCGGCCGTGTTTGCCTGTTGCGTGGCGCGCCGCGCTTCGGCCTCGGCACGTTGCTGCTGCAGGCGCGCCTCATGCGCCTGCCAAAGCGTGCCTACCAGGCCGGCAACCAGGATCAACAGCAGCAGGCTGACCACTGATACGCCGATGCGGTGCCGGTACAGGTAACGCCGGCAACGATCGCGCCAATCCGCCGTACGCGCCACGATCGGCCGCTGTGCGCGCGCGGCGGCCACATCAGCCAACAACGCATCCACCGAGCCATAACGGTCTTCCGGCCGCTTGGCCAGGGCCTTCAGCGCGATGGCATCCAGATCATCCAGCAGCGCACGCGAACTGCCCGCCAGTGCTGCCACACCCTGTGCCGCCGGTGCCGGTGGCAGTTCATCGCGGATGCGCGCCACCATCGCGCCCAGCGCCAGGCCACCCAGTTCCAGTGGCGCGCGTCCACACAGCAGGTAGTACAGCAGACCGCCCAACGCATAGACATCCGAACGCACGCTGGCGCTGTTGTCGATGATCAGTTCGGGCGCGGCGAATTCCGGGGTCAAGGCCACCTGGGTTGCGCCAGCGGCATCGGCCTGGTCGTGCGCCAGCACGCGGGCGATGCCGAAGTCCAGCAGGTGCGCGCGGTCCTGCGCGTCGACCAGGATGTTGCCCGGCTTGATATCGCGATGGATCACCAGCCGCTCATGCGCATAGGCAACGGCCTGGGCCACCTGCACGAACAGGTCCAGGCGCACGTCGATACCCGGTTGCGCGTGCTGCAACCAGGCATCCAGGGTGCGGCCTTCGATGAGGTCGGTAACCAGATAAGGCTGGCCTTCGGCCAGCGTGCCCGCATCCAGCAGGCGCACGATGCCCGGGTGTTGCAGCCCGGCCAGTACCTGCCGCTCGGACTCGATGTTGCGTGCCAGTGCCGGCCGGTCATCGCGGATGAACTTGATCGCCACCTTGCGCTCGAACAGGCCATCGGCACGCTCACCCAACCAGACCTCGCCCATGCCACCACGGCCGATCATCTGCAAGGCACGCCAGTTGCCGACCAGCTCGCCGGCATGGCCGATGGCCTCCGCCTGCCCCTTTGGCAGCAGGTAGTCCGCCGAACGTTCGATACCGGCCAGCCAGCCACGCAATGCTGCGGCGTCATCGGCATTGCTGGCCGCGACACGGGCAATGAAACCGGCGCGTTCGGGCTCGGGCAGGTCCAGCAAAGTATCCAGCAACGCTTCGCGACGCAGCCAATCCTCGGCGGTGGATTCCATCAATCCTCCGCGTGCAGGCGGTCGTACAGCCAACCGCGCGCCTTGAGCCAGTCGCGGCGCACGGTGCTGCGGTCTATCTCCAGTACCTCGCCGGTTTCGTCCTCGCTCAGGCCGGCGAAGTAGCGCAGCTGCACCACCCGCGCAAGGCGTGGGCGGACCTTTTCCAGGCGTTCCAGCGCGTCGTTGAGTTCGAGCAGGCGATTGGCCTCGGCGATATCGGCATCGACATCAGCCAGCTCGGCCTTGCTCAGGGTTTCGTGGCGGGCCCCGGCGCCGCGCTTCTGCGCCACGCGGTCACGTGCATGGTTGATCACGATGTTGCGCATCGCGCGCGCGGCAATGGCCAGGAAGTGGTTGCGATCGATGCCGCCGAACAATTCTGGCGATGCGGCGAACTTGAGGTAGGCCTCGTTGACCAATGCAGTCGTGGACAGGGTTTCGCCAACCGCGCCGTGGCGACGCCGATAGCGGGCAATCTGCCGCAGCTCGCCCTGCATATCGGTCATCAATTGCGAAAGATCGACATCACGACCACCGAGCAGGCTTTCAAGGCGCAACCCGATCTCGATCTCGTAATCATCCTGCCCGGGGATTTCCATGCGTCATCCGCGCCCTGCACTGTGCACGCGACCTTAACAGTTGTCCTGTGTTCGCGCCGTTGACATGGCCGCGTGCAGCACCGACGCCTACGGAATTGGCGGTAATGCCGTACCGGTCACCCTTTGCCGGGCAGCGCTTGCTTCAACCCGTCATCTACAACGCCTACCCTTGGCGCTGGCGGGGATCCACCACCAATGGGGTAACAATGCCATGACCATCCGTTCGATCACGCGGCCATCCGCCGTGGCCCTGCTCGCCGCCCTGGCCAGCGCACCCGCCGCCGCAGCGGTGTTCGTCAATGAACTGCATTACGACAACAGCAACGGCGATATCGGCGAAGGCATCGAAGTCGTCGCCACCGCCGGCGAGGATCTGTCCACTTACCAGATCGTGCTCTACAACGGCGCCAGCGCCAGCGCAGGCACCACCTACAGCACGCGCAGCCTGCCAGCAGGCAGTGCGGTCAGCTGTGGCAGCAACGTTGCGATAGCCAGCCTGCGCTCGACCAACCTGATCCAGAACGGTGGCAACGACGGCATCGCCCTGGTGGATGGCAACGGCCAGGTTGTGCAGTTCCTCAGTTACGAGGGGTCGCTGAAGGCCAGCAATGGTCCGGCCGCCGGCATGACCAGCGCCACGATCCCGGTGGCGGAAACCAACAGCACGCCAGAAGGCACCTCGCTGCAACTGGGCGGCAGCGGCAAGGCAGCCAGCGATTTCAGCTGGCGCAGCTCCGCCGCGCAGACCTTTGGCCAGTGCAACCTCAACCAGACCTTCACCGGTACCGGCACCGGCACCGGGACGCGTCCTTCGGTAACCAGCACCTTGCCGGCCAATGGCGCCAACAATGTCGCGGTAGCCGCCGACCTGCAGGTGCAATTCAGCGAGGCAGTCACCGCCGCCAGCGGGGCGTTCGCGCTGCAATGCACGCAGGCAGGGGCCGTCAGCCTTGCCTATCCCGGCAACGGCACCAGCTTCTCGCTGAGCCCGCAGAACCTGCTCAATGCAGGCGACAACTGCCAGCTCACCGTCACCGCCAGCCGCATCACCGATGCCGATGGTCTGACCCCGGCCAGCAACACCGTGGTGTCCTTCAGCGTTGCCAACAACAGCACTGCCGGCTACTGGTCCAAGGTCAACAGCAGCAGTCCGTCGCAGCTGCGCTGCTCCCTGCATGCAACGATCAAGGGCCACACCTCCTACCCGTACAGCGGCACCGGCACCAATACCTGGACCATCCTCGAAATTGCCGACGAGGACCCCAACAACCCGAACAACATCCTGGATATCTACCGCAACCGCAGCTACCCCAAGGTGTCGGCGCGGGCCGGCACGGGTTCGGGCCTGACCTACAACCGCGAGCACACCTGGCCCAAGTCGCTGGGCTTCTCCTCGGCCACCGGTGACAAGGGCCTGCCGTATGCGCCGCACACCGACGCACACATGCTTTACCTGAGCGATACCAACTTCAACTCCAGCCGTGGCAACAAGCCGCTGGCCGGCTGCAGCAGCGGCTGCACCGCGCTGGCCACCGAGGCCAACGCCGGCGATGGCGGCGGCAGCGCGCGCGGCCAGAAGAACTGGTTCGTCGGCCCAGACGGCAACGCCGGCAGCTTTGAAACCTGGGATGGCCGCAAGGGCGACATCGCACGCGCGGTGATGTACATGGCAATCCGCTATGAAGGTGATGCCCACCCGGTCACCGGCCAGGGCGAGCCGGACCTGGAGCTGACCAACGACCGCAGCAAGATCGTGCTGACATCGAGTTCACCGGCCTACATGGGCCTGCTGTCGACCCTGTTGCAATGGCACCTGGCCGACCCACCAAGCGCGAGGGAGCGGGAGCGCAACGAGGTGGTCTACAGCTTCCAGGGCAACCGCAACCCCTTCATCGATCATCCTGAATGGGTCAGCGAAGCCTTGTTCACCTCCGCCAAGCCGGCCACCTGCCAATTGAACTGAGGCAACCGCGGGTGCAGGCCAAACGGCCAGCACCCGCACTCTCCACGCAAAAAAAAAGCGCACCTCGGGGGATCGGCGAGGTGCGCCAGCAAGGGAGAGAAACTGGATCGCCACAACCGCGGCGGCAGGCATGACCCTGTCGTCGCGGCGCACCCGGGACCCGGTCTTGCCGTAGCTGAACCGGCGTCGCCGTATGCGGGACCAGCCCTACTCTAGCTAGCATGACAACGTTGTCAACACTTCCGCCCGAAAGTGTCCTGGCCGCTTCTGCGACAATGGCCGGATGGACGTAATCCTGGTCTTTTGCACCTGCCCCGACGACGACGCTGCCCAGGCGCTGGCCCAGCACCTGGTGGAGCGCCGCTTGGCCGCCTGTGTGAACTTGCTGCCCCCCATGCGGTCTGTGTACCGCTGGCAGGGTCAGATCGAGCAGGCGCAGGAAGTGCAGCTGCTGATCAAGACCTGCGGTGACCGGCTACAGGCGCTGAGCGCCGCCATCACCGAACAACACCCCTACGACGTACCGGAGATCCTCGCGGTCTCCGCCAGTGCCGGCCTGCCGCCGTACCTGGATTGGATCCGGGCGCAGACCCGGGAGGAAACCTAGATAGATGATGCTGTTGCAACGAATCGCCGCCCTCTGCCTGCTCTCGCTCAGCGCCCTGCCGGCCCTCGCCGTCAGTGAGAAGGACCTGCTGCCGGTTGACCAGGCCTTTGCGCTGACCGCCGAAGCCAGCAGCCGTGACCAGATCGAGCTGCGCTGGGACATCGCACCGGGCTACTACCTCTATCGCCACCGCACCAGCGTCAAGGCCGGCCCGGGTTTCGATGCCCGCCCGCTGCAGATGCCGCAGGGCGAGAAAAAGCACGACGAATTCTTCGGCGACGTGGAAACCTACCACCGCCAGTTGCGCGCGACCCTGCCCGGAACCGCCGCGGCCGGCAGCGACAGCGTGACCCTGGAAGTCCGCTATCAGGGCTGTGCCGATGCCGGCGTGTGCTACCCGCCGCAGAAGCGCACCGTGGAAGTCCGCTTGCCCTCAGGCGCTGCCAGCACGGCCCCCGCCGCCGCCCCCATGTTCAACCCGTTGGCGGCCAGCAATGGTGGCGGCCTGCGCCTGCCCGGTACCGAAGCGGCGCCCAGCCAGGCCCTGCCGCTGCCGTCGGAAAAGGCATTCGGCTTTGAAGCCATCGTCGATACCGGCAACCGCCTGTTGCTGCGCTTCTCGCCGGCACCGGGTTACTACCTGTATCGCGACCGCACCTCGCTGGCACTGGAAGGCGCCAACGGCATCCGCACCGGGCGCCCGCAGTGGCCGGCCGGCAAGTCGCACCGGGACGAGCATTTCGGCAATGTGGTGGTGTACTTCGACCAGGTCGACGTGCCGCTGCCGCTGCGCCGCGACCATGCCCGCGCCACCCCGGCCACCCTGGTCGTCACCTTCCAGGGCTGCCAGACCGACGGCATCTGCTATCCGCCGATGACGCGCCGGGTGCGGCTGTCATTGCCTGCCGGCGAGGTTTCGGTGAAAGAGGAGGCCACCGTCGCCCCCTTGGTCATCCCGCCGTTGGCCAGTGGCAAGAAGGGCGAGCCCACGCCCTTGCCACTGATCGACCCGGCCAATCCGCCTGCACCGCAACCGCTGGTGGTGCGCCCGTCCAGCGAAGCAGCCAGCCTGGCCGAAGCCTCGCCGGACGCCTCCGCCGACAATGAGCAGCGCAGCCAACCGCCGGGCACTACCGACAACGACCAGGCACTGTGGTGGATCCTGTTGCTGGCACTGGCCGGCGGCCTGGTGTTGAACCTGATGCCCTGCGTGCTGCCGGTGCTGTCACTGAAGGTGCTGGGCCTGGCGCAGAGCGGGGAAAGCCGTGCCCACGCGCGCAGCCATGCGCTGTGGTACACCGCTGGCGTGCTGGTGGCCTTTGCGGCGATCGGCGGGCTGGTACTGGCCCTGCGCGCAGCCGGGCAAGCGGCTGGCTGGGGCTTCCAGTTGCAGCATCCCTGGTTCATTGCGGCCTTGGTCTACCTGATGTTCCTGGTGGGCCTGAGCCTGTCCGGGGTGTTCACCCTCGGCGGCAGCGCCGGTGCGCTGGGGCAGTCCCTGGCCAGCCGCAGCGGCCGGGCCGGCGACTTCTTCACCGGGGTACTGGCCTGCGTGGTGGCCAGCCCCTGCATCGCACCGTTCATGGGCCCGGCGCTGGCCTATGCGTTCACCGCGCCGCCGGCCTTGGCGATGCTGGTGTTCCTGGCGCTGGGGCTGGGACTGGCGCTGCCGTTCCTGCTGATCGGCTTTGTACCGTCCCTGGCCCGGCGCCTGCCCAAGCCCGGCGCATGGATGGAAACCTTCAAGCAGCTGATGGCCTTCCCGATGTATCTCACCGCCATCTGGTTGCTGTGGGTGCTGGGCAAGCAGCGGGGTGTGGATGCGATCGCACTGCTGCTGGCCGGCCTGACCGTGCTGGGCCTGGGCTTGTGGCTGTTCGAACGCAGCCGCTGGCGCAGCCGCAAGGTCGGCATGGTACTGGGCGCGGTGCTGGCGGTGCTGGCGCTTATCCCGGTCTGGAGCGTGACCCGCATGTCGCCGCAGGCACAGAGCGCGCACGTCGGCACCGTCGCCTACTCGCCGCAGATGCTGGACCGCCTGCGCGCCGACAACCGTGTGATCTTCGTCAACATGACCGCCGACTGGTGCGTCACCTGCAAGGCCAACGAGCGCAATGTGCTGGATCGCGATGCGTTCCGCGACACGCTCAAGCGCGTGGATGCGGTGTACATGCGCGGCGACTGGACCAATGTTGACCCGCAGATCAGCGAGTTCCTGGACAAGCACAAGGCCGTCGGCGTGCCGCTGTATGTGGTCTATGGCCCGGGGGCACCGCCGCGCGTGCTGCCGACCGTGTTGACCCAATCGGTCGCCGAGGACGCGCTGCTGCGCGCCGCCCGCTGATGCAGCGGGCGCGGTGGTGGGCAATAGGCATTGCCGCAGCCGCAGGCTTGTCGGCCGGCGCATGGCTGACCCGCCCCACGTCACCGCCCGTGCCTTCGATGAATGAACCTGCCGCGCCGCTGAAGTCAGCCACGCCAGTGCAGGGCGTGCAGGTTGGCGAGCTGCTGCCCGCCTTCACCCTGCCCGACCTGGATGGCATGCCGGTGCAGTTCCCGGATCACTTCAAGGGCAAGCCGCTGCTGATCAATGTATGGGCCAGTTGGTGTGCGCCCTGCATCGAAGAAATGCCGGAGCTGGCGCGCTTTGCCGCGCGCCATGCCGATGACGGCCCGCAGGTGGTTGGGCTGGCGCTGGATACGCCCGACGCGGTGCTGGATTTCCTCGGCAACGTGCCGGTGTATTACCCGATCGTGATCGAGACGCCGGGGCCGAACGATGCCAGCGTCAAGCTGGGAAATTCGCAGGGTCTGCTGCCTTACAGCGTGCTGGTTGATGCGCAGGGACGCGTGCTCAAGCAGAAGCTGGGGCCGTTCAAGGCAGGCGAGATTGATGCGTGGGTGGCGGATGTGGGGGCAGCCGCGAGGGAGTGACGTTCTATCGTTGGCTGCGCAACAACGGTGGGCGTGCTGCATCTGGGGTTTGAATTTCGCGCGAGAAGCGAGGAGCGCCCTCAGCTTTGCGCTTGGCTTCTGCTCAGCGCACCGCAGCTTTCCCTCTCCCCAACCCCTCTCCCGATGGGAGAGGGGCTAGCACCAGTCAACTCACCAGAACACGGCGTACAAGGCGATCAGAATCGCACTGACCGCTACCGCACCCAGGTTGAACACCGTGCCCGTGCTGTAGTCCACGTCACGGGTGTTGATGATGTCCTTCTGCGGAGCAGCCGGGGTCAGCAGCGATACCACCACCGCCAATGCCAGCGCCAACAGGAACACCAGGCCGACGCGGTCAATGAAGGGCAGCGCCGGCCAAGCCAGCTTCAATACGATCGACAGCACGAACGAACCAATCGCCGCCGACAAGGCACCGGCCTCATTGGCACGCTTCCAGAACAGGCCCAGCATGAAGATCACCACGATGCCCGGGGTGAAGAAGCCGGTGTATTCCTGGATGTACTGGAAGGCCTGGTCAAAGCTGCCCAGCAAGGGCTTGGCCGCAAGAATGCCCAGCACCACCGCGACCACTGCCGCCACGCGCCCCACCCGCACCAACGTGGCCTGATCGGCATCGGGCTTGCGCTTGGCGTAGAAGTCCAAGGTGAAAATCGTCGCCACCGAGTTGATCTTCGATGCCAGCGAGGCGACGATCGCCGCCACCAGCGCGGCAAACACCAGACCAAGAATGCCGGTGGGCAGCATGCGCATCATCGTCGGGTAGGCCTGGTCGGGCTTGCTCAGGTCCGGCGCCAGCATGACCGCGGCAATACCCGGCAACACCACGATCACCGGCATCAGCAACTTCAGGAACGCAGCAAACAGCACGCCCTTCTGCGCCTCGCCGATATCCTTCGCCGCCAGTGCGCGCTGGATGATGTACTGGTTGAAGCCCCAGTAGCTGATGTTCATGATCCACAGCCCGCCCAGCAGCACGCTCAGGCCCGGCAGATCCTTGTAGAACGGGTTGTCCTTGCTGAGGATCATTTCAAAATGACCCGGCTGTGCCTGCCACAGCTTGTTGAAACCGGCGACGATGCCGGCGCCATCGCCCAACTGGTTCAAGGTCAGGCCGGCGACAAGCAGACCGCCCAGCACCAGCAAGGTGACCTGCACGATATCGGTCAGCGCCACCGCCTTCAGCCCACCGTACAACTGGTAGAGCAGCGCGAACACGCCGATCAGCACCACCGCAGTCATCTGGTCCATGCCGGTGACCTGGTTCACCGCCACCGCGCCCAGCCACAGGATCGAGGTGACGTTGACGAACACGTACAGGCCCAGCCAGAACACCGCCATCACCGTGCGGATGCGGCTGCCGTAACGCTGCTCCAGGAACTGCGGCATGGTGTAGATGCCATTGCGCAGGAATACCGGCAGGAACCACTTGCCAACGATCAGCAAGGTCAGCGCCGCCATCCATTCGTAGGACGCCACCGCAAGACCAATCGCATAGCCCGAGCCGGACATGCCGATGATCTGCTCGGCGGAAATATTGGCCGCGATCAAGGATGCGCCAATCGCCCACCACGGCAGCGATTTGCTGGCCAGGAAGTAATCCTTGGCGTCCTTGCTATGGCCGGCTTTCTCGCGCGATACCCATTGCGCCAGCACGAAGATGCCGGCCAGGTAGACCAGCACGATCGTGATATCCAGTGTTCCCAGTCCCATCTGTCGATTCCCTGCAATGCATCGAGAAGGGCGCCGTCCTGCGCCCTTCCGCTACCGGCCCCCAAAGGCCAAGACCAATCAGAGCGTCGGCACCCTCCGTGCCGACGCCATCACCCCTCAGCGTGTAGCGCAGTCCACGTTTACCTCGGCCTCGCCGGCGGCGCCAAGCGCGATTCGCGATACCGACATATCCACAACGGCAGCAGTCTCCAGCTCGGTGGCGCGTTGCAGCTTGGACAGGTCAGCGCCCGCTACTGCAAAGCACTTGAGCGGCACGCCAACCACCGTCCACTTGCCAGCCGGAATCGCCGACAGCGTGGCTTGCAGATCCACCTTGGCCGCGCAGCCTTCACCGCAGCCAACGCCCACCCACAGCGGTGCCTTGAGGTCGCTGTCGCGACGCAGGGTCAGCTGCAGCTGCACATCGCCATTGCTCTGGCGGGTGACATCCAGCGGTGCCGCTGCAATCAGGGCCAGCTTGGCCGGCGCCGTACCGGACCATTGCAGGCGACGCGCATCTTCCTGCGCCTTGTGATCAACCGCGGTCATCCGCAAGGTGCCATCGGCCAACACGGTCGGCACGGTGGTGGCCGGCATATCCGGCTGCGTCGCGCTGGACAGCTGCAAGGCCAGACCCAACGACGGCCGGCCCTTGGCGAAGTAAACGCCACTGCCCGCCTGCTCACCGCTTACACCGGACACTTCCGGCAAGGCCGCAACATCGCCCTTGTCGGCATAGGTCAGGCCGTAGCCGAACTTGTACAACGGGTTGTGGCCCGGCTTGTTCACGGCCGAATCCAGCGCAGTGCGCGGCCAGGAGAAGCTGAGCTTGCCCTTGAAGTCGTGGTCCACGCTGCCATCGGGCTTGCGCAGCAACACATCGGCCACACCCGCACCTTCCGAACCCGGCAACCAGGCGGCGACGAAGGCATCGGCGGCGTTGATCTCGCGGTTCATCCACAACGGGCGACCGCTGATGAACACCGCCACCACCGGAATGCCTTCGGCCTTCAGGCGCTTGAGCAGTTCCAGGTCGGCATCGTTGCCCGGCTTGTAAAGCAGGTTGGGGATATCCCCCTGGAACTCGGCGTAAGGTTCTTCGCCGAACACCACGATGGCCACGTCGGGCTTGGTCTTGTACTTGCCATCAACCGCCAGCTCGGCACTGCCACCGCCGGCACTGACGCCACGCTGCAGGCCTTGCCAGATCGTGTCGGCGTTGGGGAAGTCGGCACGCTGGGTGCCGGTGCCCTGCCAGTTCAAGGTCCAGCCACCGGCCTGTTTGCCGATGTTGTCGGCGCCGTCACCCGCCACCAGCACATGCTGCTGCGTGCGCAGCGGCAGGATGCCGTTGTTGTTCTTCAACAACACCAGCGACTCCTGCACCGCCTGCCGCGCAACCGCACGATGCTCCGGCGCACCCAGCAGTTCGAACTTGCCGCCCAGCGCACGCTGCGAAGGCCTGGGTGCATCGAACAGGTGCATGCGGAACTTGACCCGCAGGATGCGGCGCACGGCGTCATCCACGCGGTCGATCGACAGCTTGCCGTCCTTCACCGCGGCAATCGTCGTTTCGTACATGCCCTTCCAGCTGTCGGTGGCCATGGCCATGTCCAGCCCGGCATCGTAGGTGGCGGGGCAATCGGTGGTGCTGCAGCCCGGGATCTGGCCGTGGCCATTCCAGTCGCCAACCACGAAGCCGCCATAGTTCATGCGGCCCTTCAGCACGTCGGTCAGCAGCGGCTTGTGGCCATGCATCTTGGTGCCGTGGAAACTGTTGAACGAGGCCATCACCGACTGCGCACCGGCCTTGATCGCGGTGACATAACCGGCTGCATGCACGTCACGCAGTTCGGCTTCGCTGACCTGGGTATCGCCCTGGTCCTTGCCATCGGTGGTGCCACCGTCGCCAAGGTAGTGCTTGACCGATACCATCACGTGCTTATCGTCGAGGAAGTCGGCGGCGCCGACCTTGCCCTGCAGGCCTTCGACCATCGCCGCGGCAAACTCGGCCACCACCTGCGGGTTTTCCGAATAGCCTTCATAGGCGCGGCCCCAACGCACGTCCTGCGGCACCGCCACGGTGGGCGCGAACGCCCACTCCATGCCGGTGGCACGCGTTTCCGCGGCGGTGATCTCACCGATGCGACGCTGCAGCTCGGCGTTGCGGGTTGCGCCCAGGCCAACGTTGTGCGGGAACAGCGTCGCACCCACCACATTGCTCTGGCCATGCATGGCATCAATGCCGAACAGCAGCGGGATGGCCTTGCCACCGCCGCTGGTATCCATCGATGCCGCCCAGAAGTCATCGGCCACCTTCAACCAATCCTTGGCCGGCGCGTTGTACTTGCCGCCCGGGTCGGAGCTGCCGCCGGCCAGGATCGAACCCAGCCGGTACTTGCGCACGTCTTCCGGGGTGATGCTGCCGAGGTCGCCCTGCACCAGCTGGCCGACCTTTTCTTCCAGCGTCATCGTCGCCAGCAGATCGTTGACACGCTTTTCCAGCGCCGGATCCTCCGCCAGCGGCCAGGCCACGCTCGGCCACTGGTCGGGATGGATGGTGCCGTCATAGGCGGCATCGGCCTTGGCCGGCGCCTGCGGCGCGGCCTTGTCGCTGCCATTGCAACCCGCCAGCAGCGCAAGCGCCAGGGCGCCGACCAGGGCGACGCGTCGGTTCGAGAACATTGTCGTCATCATCAACCCTCCATCTGCTCGAGCGAACGACCCTTGGTCTCGCGCACGAACTTGACCACAAAGAACACCGAGATCACCGCCGACACCAGGTAGATGCTGTAGGTGGACGCCAAGCCAATGCCGGCCAGCAGCATCGGGAAGGTCACGGTGACAAGGAAGTTGGCAGTCCACTGCGCGGCACCGGCCACGGCCAGCGCCGAACCACGGATCTGGTTGGGGAACATCTCACCCAGCATTACCCACATCACCGGGCCCCAGGACACGTTGAAAAACACCACGTAGGCATTGGCCGCAACCAACGCCAAGGTGCCCATGTGGCCGGGCAGCTGCAGGTGACCATCAACCATGGAGCCGCTGGCAAAGGCGTACACCACCAACGCCAGGGCGACCGACATGCCGGCCGAACCCACCCACAGCAGCGGCTTGCGGCCGATCTTGTCGACCAGCAACACGGTCACGATGCAGGCACCAATACTCAGCGCACCGGACAGCACGTTGATCAGCAGCGCATCGCTCTCGGAGAAGCCCACCGCCTGCCACAGCACCGCGCCGTAGTAGAACACCACGTTGATGCCGACCAGCTGCTGGAACACCGCCAGGCCGATACCCACCCACACGATCGGACGGATCTTGCGGGTGGCCTTGTCGATCAGGTCGGACAGCTGCGGACGGTGATGGTCCTGCGACAGCGAGGCATCGATCTCGACCAGCGTGGCCGAAGCCTGCTCCGCACCGAACAGGCGCGTCAGCACCGCCAGTGCTTCATCCTTGCGACGCTTGACCACCAGGTAGCGCGGGCTTTCCGGGATGGCCAGCAGCAGCACCAGGAACAGCGCCGAAGGAATCACCTGCATCCAGAACATCCAGCGCCAGGCCGCCTGACCGGCCCACAGCGGCTCGGTCGAGGTACCTGCGGCCTTGGCCAACAGATAATTGCTGAGGAAGGCAGCAAACAGGCCGGAGATGATCGCGATCTGCTGCACCGTGGCCAGGCGGCCACGGTAGCGGGCCGGGGCGACCTCGGCGATATAGGCCGGCGACATCACGCTGGCCGCACCCACCGCAAAGCCACCGACCAGACGCGCGGCGATGAACAGCAGCGAGTTGGTCGCTGCGCCGGCGCCCAGCGCCGACAGCAGGAACAGTACCGCCGAGATGATCAGCACCGAGCGCCGCCCCCAACGATCCGCCAGCCGGCCGGCGAAGAACGCACCGACCGCGCAGCCCAGCAGCATCGACGCCACCTCGAAGCCCAACTGCGCTTCGGTGGAACCAAAGGCCTGCTTCAAGCCATCGACCGTGCCGTTGATCACGCCACTGTCGAAGCCGAACAGGAACCCGCCTATCGTCGCCACCACGCTGATCAAAATGATCAGCGCGGTGTTTTCCTTGTTTGCTGCTGACTGCACCATCCCCTCGCCCTCTCTGTCTGGTTATGTCGTTCGGCCTGATGCTCAGCGCAGCAGGTATTGGTTGAGCAGATTCTCGTAACGTTCCTGCTTGCCACTGGCCTGCACCGGCTCGCCGTTGCCGGCCGCCAGCCTGGCCAGATCCGCCAGGCCCAGCTTGCCGTTGGCAAAGTCCTTGCCAGCACCGGCATCGAAGCTTGCGTAGCGCTGGCTGCGCCACTGTTCCCACGGCGAATCGTTGAGCAGGCCATGGGCCACTTCCAGGCCACGTGCGAACGCATCCATGCCGCCGATGTGCGCAATGAACAGGTCTTCCATATCGGTGGACTCACGACGCGGCTTGGCATCGAAGTTCAGGCCACCGACCAGGCCGCCCTGGCGCAGCACCACCAGCATCGCGCCGACGGTGTCGTACAGGTCGGTCGGGAACTGATCGGTATCCCAGCCATTCTGTGCATTGCCGCGGTTGGCATCGATGCTGCCGAGCAGGCCGTGGTCCGACGCGACCTGCAGGTCGTGTTCGAAGGTGTGGCCGGACAGCGTCGCGTGGTTGGCTTCGATATTCAGCATGAAGTCGTTCTGCAGACCATGCGCATTGAGGAAGCCGGAGACCGTGGCGGAGTCGAAATCATACTGGTGCTTCATCGGTTCCATCGGCTTGGGTTCAATGAAGAACTTGCCGTTGAAACCAATGCTGCGACCGTAGTCACGTGCAGCGGTCAGGAAGCGGGCGAAGTGTTCCAGCTCGCGCTTCATGTTGGTGTTGTGCAGGCAGGCATAACCTTCGCGGCCGCCCCAGAACACGTAGTGCTCGCCGCCGAGTTCAACGGTGGCTTCCAGCGCGGCCTTGACCTGCACGGCGGCGCGGCTGACCACGTTGAAATCCGGGTTGGTGGCGGCACCGTTCATGTAGCGCGGGTGCGAGAACAGGTTGGCCGTGCCCCACAGCAGCTTGACGCCGGTAGCCTGCTGGCGCTCCTTGGCCAGGGCGACGACATGCTTGAGGTTCTTTTCGTAGGTGCCGATGTCGTCGGCATCCGGTGCCATGTCCACATCGTGGAAGCAGTAATACGGCACGCCGAGCTTGGTGAAAAATTCGAACGCGGCGTCAACCTTGGCTTCGGCGGTGGCCATGGCTTCGCCCTTTTCCCACGGGAAGCGGCGCGTACCCGGGCCGAACGGATCGGCGCCGGCATTGCAGAAGGTATGCCAGTAGCAGGCGGCAAAGCGCAGGTGCTCGCGCATGGTCTTGCCACCGATCACCTTGTCCGCGTCATAGACCTTGAACGCCAACGGGTTGTCCGAACCACGACCCTCGAACGGGATCTGGCCGATGCCGGGGAAATACTCGGTGGCGCCAATGAAGGGCTGCTTGCTCATGGTGCGAATTCCTGTGTCGACTTACGGGGAAATAATCAACCGCGGTACAGCGGCATGACGGCTTGCAGGTGCTGCAGGTAACGCTGGTAGGCCGTCGCATAGGCCGCCGCACGCGCCGGATCGGGCGTGGTGGCGACAGCGGCGGGGCTTACATGGGTGGCCGCCACGGCGGCCAGTGAAACGTCGTTGCCGGCGCTGCGCTGCAGCGCCCACAGCGCCTGCAATGCGGCGCCGAAGGCGGCACCTTCGGCCTGCTGCGGTACCTCCACCGGCAGACCGAATACATCGGCAATCATCTGCCGCCATGCCGGGCTGTTGGAGCCACCGCCGGTCAGCACGATGCGATCGAACTGCATGCCGGCGGCGACGAAGGCATCAAAGCCGTACTTCAGCGCGTAGGTCGCCCCCTCCATCGCCGCGCGATAGAAGTGCGAGGCATTCATGGTGTGCGCATCCAGTCCAGCCAGCACGCCCTTGCCCAGCGGCAGGTCCGGGGTGCGCTCGCCATTGAGGAAGGGCAGCATCAACAGGCCATCGGCGCCCGGCGGCGTGGCCGCGATATGCGCATCACCCTCGCGGCTGCTGAAGCCGAACATGCGCGCCACCTGCTCGGTGGCCACGGTGCAGTTCATCGTGCAGATCAACGGCAACCAGCCGCCACTGGACGAACAGAACGCCGCCCACGCACCCGCCGGATCCACCACCGGCACATCGGAGCTGGCGAACAGCGTGCCCGAGGTGCCCAGGCTCATCGCCAGCTTGCCCGGTGCCACGCAGCCAGTACCGATCGCCGCCATCATGTTGTCACCGCCACCGGCGCCCACTTTCACCGTGTTTGCCAGACCAAGGCGCGCGGCCATGCCCGGTGCGATATCGAACAAGGCATCGGCATCAACCAACGGCGGCAGGCACTGGCCCAGGTCACGGTTCGGATCGGTGGCCTTGAGCAGCTGCGGCGACCACTGGCGCGTGCGCACATCCAGCCAGCCAGTGCCCGAGGCGTCGCCGTGCTCACAGTAGTACTGCCCGGTCAACACGAAGTTGAGGTAATCGTGCGGCAGCAGGATATGCGCCAGCTTTGCGTATGCATCGGGCCGGTGCTTGGCCGTCCACGGCAACTTGGACGCGGTATAGCCGGCCAGGATGGGATTGCCCGCCAGTTCGATGCAGCGCTGCGCGCCGCCGACGGCGTCCATGATCTGCGCGCACTCCGCACTGCTGCTGGTATCGCACCACAGCTTGGCCGGTGCCAGGACCTGACCGTCGGCATCCAGTGCGACAAAGCCGTGCTGCTGGCCCGACACCGCCAGCGCTTGCACCTGCAGCCGCAGTTGCGGGTCGATGCGCGCAAAGCAGTCTTCCATTGCCGCCACCCACGCAGCCGGGTCCTGCTCGCGGCCGCCGTCATCGGCGCTGTGCAGCTCCAGTGGCGCGCTGGCGCTGGCCAGCAGCTGCCGTTGCGCGGCGTCGTAGATCACGACTTTCAGGCTCTGCGTGCCTGCATCGATACCGGCAACGACGCTCATGCTGCGCACTCAGCGGACAGGAAGTTGTTCATGCAATGCTCCATTGACCTTCATGCTGTTGCGCGCTGATGCGCTGCCCTGCATGCAGGTCCAGTTTCAGTTCGTGGGTTTGGTAGACGAGGGTGAAAGCGCCGCCGCGTTCGGCCAGCAGGCTCACCTGCTGCAGTTGGCCTGCGCGCCACTGCATATCCAGCACAGCCGCATTGCGCACGCGCAGACCACGCACGCTGCCCTGCGGCAGCTCAGCAGGCAGTGCCGGCAACAGGAATACCGACCCGCCCCAGCTCTGCACCAGCATCTCGACGATGCCGGCGGCGCCGCCGAAGTTGCCGTCGATCTGGAACGGCGGGTGCGCATCAAACAGGTTTGGATAGCTGCGCTGCGGCGCCAGCAACAGGCGCAGGATCTGCAGGCAACGCTGGCCTTCGCCCAGCCGCGCCCAGACGTTCAGGCGCCAGGCGATGCCCCAACCGGTGGCCTCGTCGCCGCGCAGTTCCAGCGAGCGGCGCGCGGCAGCGCTGAGTTCCGGGGTATCGCGGCGATTGATCTGGCTGGACGGGTGCAGGCCGTACAGGTGCGAGATATGCCGGTGGTGCAGCTCCGGCGCCTGCATGTCCCAGTCCTGCTGCCATTCCATCAGCTGGCCGGCGCGGCCAATCCGGTTGGGTGGCAGTTGCGCGCGCAGCGTGTCCAATTGCGCGGCAAAGTCGTGGTCGGTATCCAGCAGCCGCGCGGCTTCGATGCACTGGCCGAACAGGTCGCGCAGCAGCTGGGCATCCATGGTCGGCCCGGCACAGATTGCAGCGCCATGTGGGTGCTGGTTCTCCGGCGAGATCGACGGCACCGTGACTTGATGGCCGGTACTCGGATCGCGTTGCAGGGTCTGCACGAAGAACAGCGCCGCACCCTTGAACAACGGCCATATCCGGCGCAGGTAGTCGGGGTCGCGACCATAGTCCCAGCGATCCCACAACTGTTGCAGCAGCCAGGCGCCACCGGTCGGCCACAACGCCCACTGCGCGCCGTCGGGCGGCGTGCTGACCCGCCACAGATCGGTATTGTTGTGCACCACCCAGCCATCGACGCCGTACATCTGCCGCGCAGTGACCGCACCGGTGCGCGCCAGTGCCTCGATCATGTCGTGCAACGGCTGCACGCATTCGGGCAATGCGGCGGCTTCAGCCGGCCAGTAATTCATCTGCGTGTTGATGTTGAGCGTGTACTTGCTCTCCCACGGCGGGTCCATCAGATCGTTCCAGATGCCCTGCAGGTTGGCTGGCTGGGTGCCGGGGCGCGAGCTGCAGATCAACAGGTAACGCGCATAGGCGTGGTACAGCGCGATCAGGGCCGGATCATCGCCGCTGGCAAAGGCGGCGATGCGCTCATCGGTAGGTTTGTCGGCGGCGGCGGTGTGGCCGAGCTGCAGCTGCATGCGCCGGTACAGGCGCCGGTGCTCGGCGAGGTGATCGTCCTTGAGCTGCGCTGCGCTCTTGGCGGATGCGGCGGCCAGCTGCGCAGCGGTAATCGCCTCGGGATCGCCGCTGACATCGTCGAAATCGCGGTAGCTGGTGGCCGCGACCAGGCGCAGCTCCAGCTCGCGCACACCATCAAAGGCGATGTGATCGGGGCTGATGCGCAGTGTGCCGCCGGTCTGCCGCACCGCGACGCGGAAGGCAAAGCGCAGCTTGCCCGGCACGCCGTCGCGCGCCACGTTGTGGCCGCTGACCAGCCAACCGTCCTCGCTGGCGGTTGTCGTGGTGGCATGTTCGTTGGCGGTACGGATGAAGCCGCCCATCGGCTCACCCGCTTCCACCGTGTAGCGCAGCACCAGGCATTGATCCACCGGCGAGATGAACACCTCGCGGCGATGCTGGGCAGCGCCGGCGCGAAAGCCGGTGCGGACGATGGCTGCATCCAGATCCAGTTCGCGGCGGTAATCGCTGATGCCTTCGAGCCGGTGGAATTCCAGCCACAGGTTGCCCAGCGGCTGGTACGGCATCTGTTTGACCGGCCGCGAGATCAGCGTCTCGTTGGCCAGCGCTTCGGCGGCCACGTAGTCGCCGGCAAAAACCAGGTCGCGCACACGCTGGACGTTGTCGCGCGCCCCCGGGTTGACGGCGTTGTACGGCCCGCCTGCGTAGAGCGTGTCTTCATTGAGTTGCAGGCGTTCGTTGGCGACGCCGCCGAACACCATCGCACCGAGCCGGCCATTGCCCAGCGGCAAGGCCTCCACCCAGTTGCGTGCCGGTTGCCGGTACCACAGCAGATCGGCAGCAGGCGCCGGCGCTTCCGGCGTCGCCGCATGCAGCATGCCGGCCATCGGCAGGTTGCCGACGGCCAGCGCTGCCGCTGCGCCCTTGAACAGCGCGCGGCGGCCGGGCTGTACCAGCCCGGCGGTTTCAGTGGCCATCCCGACCATCGGGCACGGACCGGCTACAGCGTCCATCGCGGCCCTCCCAAGCGAAAATGTCCACCGGTTTCCATAATGCCGATCTATGCGCCGTCTGTCACCGTGCCGCCGGCCGCGAGACGCTCTGCGCCTTGCCGTCGTAGCGGATCACGACATCAGCCTTGGGTTCCAGTTCGCCAATGCCGTCACGCGGGCCATCCACCCAGCGCACGCGCAGTTCGCGACGCTCCTGCATGCCCGGGTAGCTGCCCTCGCGCGCGCCAATGCTCAGCACGCCCTTGGCCTGATCCCATTGCAGCGGGATGCGGCTGGACTGGCCGCGCTCATAGCCGTAGTTGCGGCCGTTGTCCTCGTACAGCGAGAAGCTGCCATCGGCGCCGGTGTAGACCTCGAGGGTCACCGGGGCGTTGGGCTGCTCGTCCACGTACTGCTGGACCACGGTGCGCGGCACGATGGAACCGGCACGCACGAACAACGGGCTGCGCTCCAGCGGCGCGGCGGCGGTGATGGTCTGGCCACCGTCGTGACGCTCGCCGGTGTTGAAGTCGATCCAGCTGGTGCCGGCCGGCAGGTAGACCTGGCGGCTGGTGGCCTTGAACTCGGTCACCGGCGCGACCAGGAAGGCCGGCCCAAACAGGTACTGGTCGGCGATGTCGCGGACCTTGGGATCAGCCGGGAAGTCCATCGCCATCGCACGCAGGATGGTGCCGTCCTTTTGCCAGGTGTCGCCAGCCAGCGTGTAGATGTAGGGCAGCAAGGTGTAACGCAGCTTCAGGTAGTGCACGAAGCTGGCGTAATGCGGCGTGCCTTCCGGTGCGATCTCCCAGATCTCGCGGTACGGGAACTGGCCATGCAGGCGGAACACCGGCACGAAGGCACCGTACTGGAACCAACGCAGGCTCATCTCGCGCCACTCCGGCAGGTGCGCCGGGTCCTTGTCGATGAAACGCTGTTCCGGTGCGAAGCCGCCGATATCGAAGCTGACATTCGGCGCGCCCGCCATCGAGGCATTGACCAGGCCGGAGATCTGCTCGCGCATATCGTCCCAACGCGGCACGATGTCGCCACTCCAGAACGCCGCACCAGCGCGCTGCTGGCCAGCGAAGTAGGCACGCGACAGGATGAACACGCGCTTGTCCGGGTTGACCTCGCGCGAACCTTCGTACACGCCTTCCGAATGCACCAGCGGATAGGAGTTGAAGTACTCGACCGATGAGCCGATCGCCGTCGGGGTGGTACGCGCCTTACGCTCGCCGATGTCGATATTGCTGTGCAGGTCGGGCTCGGAGGCATCCAGCCACCAGGCATCGATGCCACGGCTGTTGAGCTTCTCGTTGACCTGGCGCCAGAAGATGTCGCGGCCCTTCTGCGAGTACGGATCGTAGAAGGAATTCAGGTAGCCCTTGCCGATCCAGTCCAGCTCGCCCACTTCGACGTTGCGGTGATACATCGCACCGGCGGCGTCGAGTTCCTTGTAGTTGGCGGTGGTCGGGTAGAACTTCGGCCACACCGAAATCATGATCTGCGCGTGCTGGTCATGCACATGCTTGATCATGCCGGTCGGGTCGGGGAAGTTCTTGCTGTCGAAATCGTGCGAGCCCCAGGCGTCTTCCGGCCAGTACGACCAGTCGAGCACGATGGCGTCGATCGGCAGCTTGCGGCGGCGGTACTCGTCCAGCGCGCCGGTCAGCTCGTCCTGGGTCTTGTAGCGCTCACGGCTCTGCCAGAAGCCATACGACCACTTCGGCAGCAGCACGGCCTTGCCGGTCAGCTCGCGGTAGCCGGCGATCAGTTCGTCGGCATTGGCGCCGGCGACCACGTAGTAGTCGATCATCTGCCCGGCCTCGGACCAGATCGACAGGTCCTGCGCCTCGGCAGCCGGCAGCGGATCACGATGCAGCAAGGCGATGTAGGACGGATCGATCGCATCCCATTCGACCTTCACCTGGTGCTTCTGGCCCGGCTGCAGGTCGAGTGCGAATTCGTGGTGCCAGGGGTTCCAGTTCTGGCGCCAGCGGTCGATCACCAGCTTGCCGTCGACATAGACCTTGGCGTACTCGCTGTTGTACATCGAGAACGTGTGGCGACCGCCGTGCCTGGCTTCGATCGCACCTTCCCACACCACCTGGGTGCGGCCACCCTGCGCGGTGTTCCAGCCATCGGCCGGCAGGGCCTTCAGATCCTTGATGTACTGGTAGTTGATCTCGTTCTCGCGGCGCACCACGCGCTGCTTGCCATCGAACGAATAGGTGGCGGTGAACGCACCCGGCTTGCCAGCAGCGTCGTAGACCACCAGGTCTTCCTGCAGCGGACGCAGCCCCTTGGGATCGCCGTAGCGGGTGATCGAATTGTTGTCCCAGAGGATGCCGTAGTTGCGGCTGGAGATCAGGTAGGGGATGGCGTTGTCGATATTGTGCTGCAGCAGCTCGACGTCACGTCCCTTGAGGTTCATCCAGCCCTGCTGGTGCAGGCCGGTGCCGTACAGGCCCTCGCCGTCCACCGAATCGAAGCGCTGGCGCAGGCTGTACATCGGCTTGCCTTCCACCTGCTCGGCAGTGAAGCCGCGTGCCGCCGCCGACTCTGCCAGCAACGGCTTGCCGGCTGCGTCGAAGAAGCTGACGCGACCATCGGCCAAGGCAACCTGCGCGGAGATGCCCGCGGCCTTCAGGGTGACCGCATTGGCATCCTGGCTGACGTCGAAGCTGGGCACTGGCGCTGCGTTGGCAACGCGCATAAGGCTGGCGCTGCGCTGGAAATCACCGTCGACGTCGGCGCTGACGCGGATGATGTTCTGGTCCACCAACTGCAGGCGGACCTTGGCGGCCTTGGCGTCGGCGGGCGCCACCACCACGCCATCGGCCTGCTTCTGCACGGTCTGCGCGCCGGCCAACGGCGCCATCGCGGCAGCCACGGCCAGTACCAGCAGTCGGGTGCGCAGGCGCGCGGGCTTGTTCTGCAACATCATTGGGTCTCCCTCCGTTGGGGCGCCTGTCTGGCGCCTTGCTGTATGCCTTGGATCAGTACGTCGCCAGCTTTACCCGCAGCAATTGCGGGGCACTGGAGAAATTGAGGCCGTAGTCGGTCTGGTCACCGTTCCAGCGCCGGCGGAATTTCCATTCGCCGTCGACATAGGTGCCCTCGTCCACCGAGCGGTAGATCTGGCGGTCAGCCACCGCCGGGTCGGCAGCAACCAGGCTGATGCGTGCGTGCGCGCCGGTGAGCAGGAATTCATCCGGGCCCAGCTGCACCACCAGCGCACGTCCCACCGGCTCGGGGTTGCCTGGCGGCTCACCCTGGAACCAGAACTGCGGCACGCCGTAGGTCACCACCGCATTCCACTTGTCGTCGATCTTCAGCGTCTGCACCGGCTCGCCCGGCTGCTCGGCGGTGGCGCGTACCTTGCCTTCGAAGCTGGCCTTGGCGATGACATCGGCAGCCGGCCCGACCAGCCGGTAGTTCAGCGCGAACGGCTCCAGCGTTTCCGGGTTCATCGCACGCGCACCCAACGGAAAGTTGGAGTACTTGGAATAGTCGATGCCGAACGGCGACCAGCCGATCGCCTGCTGGCCCAGCGCCGAGAAGAAGTAACGCGCATATTCCTCGCGGTTGCCGGTTTCGGCCACGAACAGCGGGTTGTCTGCGCGGGAGTAACGTTCCAGCACCGTCGTGTACATGCGGTACTCGGGCATGTAGATGTCCGGCGACAGCATGTCGATATGCGGCGCGGCGGCCTTGTAGACATCCAGCACGTTGTCGGTGGAGCCACCACTGGCGTACTGGCCCGGCTGCGACGGGTTGAACGGGCCACGCAACGCGGCATTGACCAGCATCGGCAGGTTGTACTCGGCCTTGCCTGCCGCAGCGACCTGGTCGATGAAGTGGGCGATATGCCAGGCGTGGAAGAACTCATCGGCGTCGGCGCCGAACACCTCGCGCCAGGTACCCGGCTGCTTGCCCAGCTTCTTCAGCAGGGCCTCGGGGACGGCGGCTTCAAAGTCCTTCTGTGCCAGCGGGGAGAAGTCACGCACGCTGCCATAGGTACCCGGCTCGTTCTGCGGCTGTACCATGATCACGGTGTGCTGCGGGTCCTTGGCCTTGAGGTGACGCATCAGCTGCACGAAGGCCTTGCGGTCCGCGTCCAGCGTGGCCTGCGCGTGCGGGGACATCGAGTTCAGCGTGCGGCCGTCAGCGGTGAGCAGGCGCGGGAAGCGGTTATTGTCCAGCTTCACCCACTCCGGCGCGTAGTTCGGGCCGTTGTTCTTCCAGGTGGCGAACCACAGCAGGATCAGGCGGACCTTCTTCTCGCGCGCCTGCTGCAACAAGGTATCGACGAAGGAGAAATCGAACTCGCCCTCCTTGGCTTCCACCTGCTCCCATGCCACCGGCACCATCACCGTGTTCGGCTTGAGCACCTCGATCGCCGGCCACACATCGTCCAGTGCCTGCGGGTAATTGCTGGAGTTGTTGACCTGCGCACCCAGGATCAGGAACGGCTTGCCATCGACAAACAGCGCATGGCGCCCGTTCTCGGTGACAACACGCGGCAACTCGGTGCTCTTGGCCGACGGGTTGCCGGCAGCCGGCGCAGCGGCGCTCGCGGCTGGCGCCTTGCCTGCATCCCTGGCCGGCTCGGCACCGCTGCAAGCGCCCAGCAGCAACGCCAAGGCGGCAGCCAGCAGGCCGGCGTTGCGGGAAAAATGGCGCGTGGAAAACTGCGTCATGATCATTGCCTCATTGCTTCATGCGGGGAACGCGGGCCGTCATGGCTCGCTGCGGAAGGGGGATGCAGGAAGACCCGTGCCGCCGGCCAGGTTGGCCCCCTGCACGGTGTCGCTCCAGCCGTAGCGGGCAGCACGCGGGTGGGTGACGGCAGCGCTTTGCAGCACCACCTTGTCGCCCTCGATGCGGGCCTGTGCGGGATGGAAACGACCGTCATCGCCCGCCACTTCAAAGCCCTTGAGCGCGCCGCCGCCACTGACCTGCAGCGCACCGGCACCCGGCTCGAATGACACCAGCACGCTGCTGCCGCGCATCTCCAGCCCGGCATGGACAGGGCCCGATGCCAGTAGCGTGGTTTCGCCGTAGACCTGCCGACGTGCGGCCAGCGCCAGGCGCTCGCCCACCGTGCGCTTGTTGCCCGGGTGGATGTTCTCCAGGTTTCCTACGTCGGTGATCACCGCTTGCGCCGTTGCCGGCAACGACAGCGTGGCGCTCTGCGATTCGCGCAGCAGTGCCCACGGGCTTTCGATGGCCACATCGTCGGCATCGCGCTGGTCGGCGCCGGATGAGAACGGTGCCAGCTGCACCCACAGGAACGGCAACGCCGGCGCATGCCACTGCTTGCGCCATTGCGCGATCAGCGCCGGGAACTGCTGGCGGTACTTCTGCGCCTGCGGCAGCGTATTGGCATTGGATTCGCCCTGGTACCAGATCACCCCGCGCAGCGCGTAGTCCTGCAGCGGATGGATCATCGCGTTGAACAGCAACGTCGGATGCTGGTTCTTGTCATCGACCAGCGCCACCTGGGCACGCTCGACGCGGAACTTCCAGCCTTGCAGCGGGCGCTCGGCAGCGCCGTTGGGCTGCACGAATACTTCGCTCGGCGCGCCATGGATGCCACCACCGCCGCCGAAGTCCTGCACGCGTACCGCAACGTGGTTGAGGCCGGCATGCAGGGACGACGCAGGCACCGCGTAGCGACGCGCGAGGTTGTACTGCAGCTTGGTCTCACCGACCTGCTGGCCATTGACCCAGGTGGTGTCGGTGTCGTCGATGCGGCCCACGCCCAGGGTCACGCCCTTTGCCGCTTCATCGGCGGTGAGCTGGAAGCTGGTGCGATACCAGGCCACGCCATCCATGCCATTCCAGCCCTGGGTTTCCCACAGGCCCGGTGCGCTGATGTCAGCCCACTCGGCCTCGTCCAGCTCGGTGCGTTGCCACTGGCTGGCGTCGGCCGGCAGCTGCGGCCAGCGTGCCAGGTTGGCATGGGTCTGCTGCAGGGCCTGCGTATCGGAAGCACGCAGCGCCGCGGCCTGCGCCGCCAGTGCGGCATTGTCCAAACCCTGGGTGGCGGCATCGGTCCAGGCTTCGATGGTGCTGCCGCCCCAGGTGCTGTCGATGATGCCGACCGCCACGCCGGTACGTGCGCGCAGCTGCTGGGCGAAGTAGTACGCCACCGCCGAAAACTCCGCGGCATTCTTCGGATTGGCTGGCAACCACGTGCCGCCCTCCAGCTGCCATTGCGGCGCGCCCGACCACGACTTGGGGATCTTGAAATGGCGGATCAGCGGATCGTTGGCCGCCGCAATGGCCGCCTCCCGGCCATCGGTCTGCGCCAGCGGCCACTCCATGTTGGATTGGCCCGAGGCCAGCCACACTTCACCGACATACACGTCGCTCAGCTGTGCCGGCGCCGCCTTGTCATCAATCCGCAGGGTGTAAGGACCACCGGCCGGCAGCGAGGGGAGTTCGACGCGCCAATCGCCATGGGCATCGGCAGTCACCGTGGCCTGCTTGCCTGCAAAGTCCACGCGCACCTGCGCGCCCGGCGCAGCCCTGCCCCACACCGGCAACGCCTGGCCCCGCTGCATCACCATGCCATCGGCAAACACGCGCGGCAGCTCCACCGCCTGCGCACTGTTGGCCAGCAAGGCCAGACCCATCATCCACACCAGCTGCTTCACTGCGGTTCTCCGTACCAGATGCCCCGGCCTTCGGTGCCGAAATACACACGCCCGGGGATACGCGTATCACCGGTGACGTGGCGGATGACGCCGGCAAAACGCTGGGCGTCGTTGTCGATGCGGTGCCAACGCTGGCCACCGTTATCGGAACGGTACAGGCCGCGCTTGCCCGCAATATCGCCGTACACATACAGCACCGGCGCCGCGCCGTCCGTACTCGGCTTCCCAAGTCCGACCGATTGCACGTTGTCGACACCGGGCACGCGCTGCAATTTGCCTGGCGACCACTGCAGCAGGCCGCGCCAACCGGCGGCGATCCACACCTGGCCCGACCGCCAGGGATTGGGGCGGATCTCGGCGCTGTACCAATCGCCGATCGCGCCAGCGCCGCCCTTGGCCTGCTGGAACTCAACGCCGCCATCGCCGCTGATATACAGCGCGCCGGTGGTGGCATCAAAGCCGTAGTACAGGGCCGGCTCGACCTTGTCCGCTTCGACCACGGCGGTGGCCGGCAAGCCCTTGACCGCCTGCCAGTGCGCGCCCTTGTCACCACTGAGCCAATGGCTGCCCTTGCGGGTATGCCAGATCACCCGCTGGCCATCGGCCGACAATGTCATCTGCCCGGCACCTTCACCATCGGGTGGTTCGCTGGCCATCGCCGTCCAGCTGCGACCGCCATCGCTGGACCAGGCACCACGCACCGCGCCTTGCGGACGGTCGTGGAAGTAGCCACTGCGCACCATCAGCTGCGGGGCCTGCCCCGCATACGCAAGACTTTCGGTATTGGAATAGCGCACGCCGGCGAAGCGCTGCTGCGGCACGTCGAGTGCGTCATGCACGAAGCCATCGATGTCACCCAGGCCGCTGACCAGGTGCGCGCCCTGCGGCGGGCTGACCAACGCCAACGGCACGGTTTCCTCGAAGCCGGCCAGCGGGAAGCGCCACGTCAGCCGCTTGCCTTCGTCGAAACTGCGCAGGTCGCGCGTATCCCAGATGCCGTAGCCGGTAACGAACTGCAGGTGACCCGGCTCGTGCGGGTCGATCGCCAGCACCCCCATCCAGTGCGGGCGCGCTTCTGCCGTCCACGGTGCAAAGCCGTGGTCGAAGTCGGCGCGGCTGGACAGCGCAGTCCAGCTGCGTCCACCGTCCACGCTGCGGAAGATGTCGTCATGCGGGGCGAAGCGATTGAAGGTGCTGGCGACAATGCGCTGCGGGTCCTGCGGGTCTACCGCTACCGCGCCCCAGCCGAACCCGTCGCCTTCCAGATCGGTGGATTGCGCGACCGGGGTGATATCGGTCCAGCCACCGTCGCGCGGGTCATAGCGCCACAGCGCGCCGTTGTTCATCGTGTTCGGGCCGGGCTGGTCGCCGTAGCTCAACAGCCAGCGACCAAGGCTGTCACGCACCATGTGGTTGGGGCGCAGACCGGTGGGCTGGCCCGCCACTGCCTGCCAACTGGCACCTGCATCGTCGGAGCGATACAGCGACAGCGCCTGGCTGGAGACGCCTGCATAGACCGTGCGCGACGGGCCACTTCCGCCATTGCTGGTGGGCTCGAAATTGACGAAGACCACGCCGATGGCCTGCTCGCCATTCCAGCTGTTGGCCGTTGCCGAGCGGGCGATGGCCGGGAACGAAGCCAGCTCGCTCCAGTTGACGCCGCCGTCGCCGCTGCGCCACACGCCATTGGCGCGGGTGCCAAACAACAGCACCTTGCCATCGTTCGGGTCTACCGCCAGACGTTCGCCATTGGCGCGGCCCAGCTCGTTGCCACCCATCTTGAAGGGCAGTTCGGTGCGCTGGAAGCTGCGGCCCTGGTCCTGCGAACGCAGGATGCTGCCGTTGCTGCCACGCGCATGCAGATAGGTGCCAACGGCCATGTACAGGCGCTGCGGATCGGACGGATCCACCGCCATGCTTTCCACGCCGAAGCGGCCTTTGTCTTTGTCATCCATCCAGTCCAGCAAGGGCTGCCAGCGCTGCTGCGCGGCGTCCCAGCGGTAGGCGCCACCGATATCGGTGCGTGCGTACTGCAGGCCCTGCTGTTGCGGATGGAAGACCAGGCCGGTGACGAAGCCACCGCCGCCGATGGCGACGTTGTGCCATTGATAGGTGCTGCTCTGCGCAGGTGCCACCGCTGGAACCACCAGCAGCGCCAGAACGGCGAATGCCACGGAAAGCCTGCGCATGGATTCCTCCCGAAACAGAGACAGAAAACGTGTGCAGCCATTGCCACACTTTCGCAACCGCGGCGCTGGACGTTGCCGGCGCACGCATGAAACCACGGCGGGCGCTGCCGCCGATGGCAGTGGGGAGGGACGCAACGCCCCTCCCCAGTGCTGCACTTAGAACGTCACCCGCAGGGTGGCGGCATAACGGGTGTCATTGACGTACCACGAAGTCACGCGGCGACCGGCACCGACCTGATCCATGATCGTGCGCTGCTCGGCGTTGTTGAGATTGTTCATCTCCAGGCCCAACTGCACGTTGTCGTTGAACTTGTAGAAGATCGAACCGTCCAGCTGGCCATAGGCATCGCTGTACACCGGCAGCTTCCAGGCAATGCCGCCATCGCCGCCGTTGTAGCCGTTCGGGCCAACCGACAGCAGGAACTCGCTGCGCCAGTTATAGGCCATGCGGATCTGCCACGGACCCTTTTCGTAGAACAGCGCCACGTTGTAGGAGTTCTTGGACAGGCCATCGGCCGGCAGGTCGCCGAACAACGAGCCATCGGTATCCACCGGCACCACGTCCAGGTCGTTCGGCACCTTGGTCTTGCTGTCGATGTAGGTGTAGTTGGCCGACATGCCGAAGCCCTTCAACGCTTCGGGCAGGAAGTCGAAGAACTGGTTCCAGCCCAGCTCGGCACCCTGGATGCTCGCCGTACCGACGTTGACCGGACGGGTGATCAGGTAGTCATACGAGTTGCCATCCACGCCCGGGTAGGACACCAGCTGCGACTGGCGGCGGAAGTAATCCTTGATGTCCTTGCGGAACAGGTTGACCCACGCCATGCCGCCACGATCCGGCGAGAAATACCATTCGAACGACAGGTCGTACTGGTTGGCCTTCATCGGCGTCAGGTACGGGTTGTCGTAGGAGCTGCCGGTCAGGTTCAGCGAATCCGGCGGCAAGGTGCTGCCATCGGTCGGCGGGGTGACGCCGTCACGGGTGTTGGCGCTCAACAGCTGGTAGGCCTGCATGTCGCCGAAGTCCGGGCGGGCGATGGCCTGGGATGCAGCAAAGCGCACGACGACATCGCTGATCGGCTCCCAACGCATGTTCAAGCTGGGCAACACGTCGGTGTAGCTGTTCTTGGCGGTGATCGGCTCGATCTGGCCGGCACCAAGGTACGGCGCATAGGCAACGTTGGGATAGACCAGATAGCCGGATGCAGAGTTCTCGGTGCGCACCACGCGGACACCGATGTTGCCGTCGAACGCGGTGTCATCCAGCGCGAAATTCAACATCGCGTAGACCGCACGGGTGTCCTCGTTCTGGTCGTTGGTGTATTCCTCGGTGGCCTGGCGCGGGGTGAAGCCGCCATAGCAGCAGGAGTAGTACGGCGCAGCCGCATCATGGATGGCGCTGTAGCTGCCCGGGAAGCCCAGTGCGGTGGCCAGGATCGGAGCGTAGAACGCGCCCGGGGTGTTGGCATCACCGCGATAGAAGTTCTTGAAGGTGCTCAGGTTGACCAGGCTGGAGTTGACCTGGTCATTGAGGTCCAGGCCCGGCATCTGGTCATTGGGCAACGCCCACCATGCCATCCAGGTCTGGAACACCGCCTGCCAGTTGTAGCCGGTGTCGATGCTGGTGGCCTGGCGACTGGTCGTGCGCACGCCGAACTTCACCGACTTGAAGAAGCCGCTGTCGAAGCTGTGCTTCAGGTCGGCACGCCAGGCCAGTTCCTTGGCCTTGTTGTTCACCACGTCTTCCATGGTGAAGCCCCAGTAGTAGTTCTCCGGGTTGCCGGTGAAGCTTTCATCCACGCCGATCGATGGCAGGCCGCCCAGGCTGACGTCGATGTAGGGTACGTTCACGCCCAGCGACACGGTCGAGTCGAGGCTGCGGGTGCTGGCATCGATGTACTGGAACTGGGTCGAGAACTCGGTGGCGTCGCTCAGGTTCCACTTCAGACCCATCGAGTAATCAGTGGTCTTGGACTTGCGATGCGATGCGCGGATGTCGGTGCCCATCGGCACGCCCGAGGCCGAGGTCAGGCGACCGGACTTGAACACATTGCCTTCCAGCTCGTAAGGCTGGCTGGCATCAAGGGTTACCTGGGTCGGATCGTTGGAGACGAAGATCGCATCTTCATACCAGAGCTCGTCGTACTTGCTCTGGAATGCGGTGGCGAACAACTCCAGGTCATCGCTTGGCTTCCACTGCAGCGCCACGTAAGCACCTTCGCGCTTGCGTTCGTACTCCAGGGTGCGCCAGTCGGCGCCACGCGGCAGCCACACTTCGTCGTTGCTGCCGTCACCGTTCAGGTCGCTGTTGGCGGTCTTGAAGAACGGGCGCACGAACAGGCCGTCGGTACGCGTAGCCAGTTCGTTATGGGCCACATCGACCAGCAGGCCGAACTTGCCGGCATCGGTGTCCCAGGTATTGCTGTACAGCGCCGAGCCTGACGGCTTGTACTTCTTGATGAAGTCGCCGTAGTTCTCGCTGAGGCTGAAGCTGATCTTCTGGCCGTCGATATCGAACGGCATGAAGGTGCGCAGGTCGACGGTGCCACCGAGGCCGCCTTCGATCATGTCGGCCTTCTGGTTCTTGTATACGTCGACGCCGGCCATCAGCTCGGACGGTACGTCCTGGAAGCTCAGGCTGCGGCCACCGGAGGCGGAGAAGCTGTCACGGCCATTGAGCTCGGAGCGCACCTGGGTCAGGCCGCGCACCTGCACACCGCTGCCTTCGGCGGAGAAATGCTCCGGGTCACCGACCGACAGGAAGTGGTCGATGGTGACGCCGGGGATGCGCGACAACGTCTCGGTGACGCTGCGGTCAGGCAAGGCACCGATATCCAACGCGGTGACCGAGTCCACGAAAGTGTCGGCGTCGCGCTTGATGTCCTGCGCCTTGTAGACCGAACCGCGGATGCCGGTGACCTGCACCGCGTCCAGATCGGTGGCCTTCTTGTCGGCCGTGGCGTCCTGCGCCTGTGCGGCGGCCGACAGCAGTAGCGCCACGCTCAACGCAAGGACAGTAGGTTGCAGACCGGTACCAGCACGACGGCGCGTGCCATTGGCCACCTTGAGGCGGCGCTGGAGCGTTGACATGAGTGTTCCCTCCCAGGACACATGACGACGATTGAGTTTTCCCAGCACCGACGTCGTTGCGCCTTTGGCACCAGGTAAAGCAGATTGAAAACCGCGTACCAACGCACCCCGCCGCAACGGGGCACCCGACTTACCGCTCTCCACATCCTTGGTTGCCGTTGCAACCGTGCGCCCCCTGCAGCACACGACATACGGCCCTGGTACCAATGGCCATGACGGCCACGGCGGCGAGCATAGGCGGGGGTACACATTCCCGACCAATGAAAAAATGCGCAGGATCTATATCAGAAGCGAATACCCCACTTCAGCCTGCTGGCGGGTACAACCTCCGGGCGGTCAGGCGTAGTGCTTCCAGCACGCGTTCGGCGCCGGGTGAGAGCAGTTGATCGCGGCGACGGATGATGCCGAAGAACTCCATGCGGACATCCAGCGCGATCGGCAATACGACCATCTGGCCGGTCTGCAGGTAGGGCGCGACGGACTCGGCCGGCAATGCGGTCAGCAGGTCGCTGTGGCGCAGCAGATGGATGGTGACCGGCAGCGACGTGGTTTCGACGATGTTGCGCGGCGGCACCAGGCCATGCTCCAGGAATACCGCGTCCAGGCGTGAGCGCAGCACGCTGCCCTCCGGCGGCATGATCCAGCCGTGCTCGACCAGGTCGGCATAGCCCACCCGGCTGCGCCCGGCCAGCGGGTGGCCGGCACGCACGATCACCGAGTGCGGCTCGTCGGCCAGTGGCTCGAATTCGAGCTCGCTGCTGCCTTCGGCGCCCATGATGCGGCCGACCACGATGTCCAACTGGCCGTCGAGCAGCTTGGCCACCAACGGCCGGCTGTAGTCCATTTCGATCCGGATCAGGATGTCGGGGAAGTCGCGCTTGAGCGCGGCCACCGCCTGCGGCACCAGGTTGGTGCCGGGGTTGACCACGGTGCCGATCGCCGCCTGGCCGGTCAGGCCGCTGCGCAACGCAGCGATTTCGTCCTGGGCGCGACCGATCTCCGACAGCGCGGCGCGGGCACGCCGGATCATCACCTGGCCGTACCAGGTCGGCTCCACCCCGCGCGCATGCCGCTCGAACAGCGGCACCCCGAGCAGGTCTTCCATCTCGGCCAGCAGCTTGGACGCCGCCGGCTGGGTCATGTTGGCCGCCTCTGCGGCGCGCAGCACCGAGCGCTGCTCGTACAGGTGCAGCAACAACAGCAGGTGACGGGTCTTCAGACGGGTGGCATTGAACCAGCCGGTGGTGGGTTGAACCATGCGCCTTGTACCTTCGCCGATGTAGCTATTCGCCCAGCGAATACATTACGACAAAAATTTCATTTGTCGCACATAGGTTCTCACGCAAGGCTATGCCACGCTTCCGTCGCCGCCATGGCCGCCCTTGGGCCGCCTGGCTGGCACCGACAGAACGCTAAAGGGAGAACAGGATGAGGGCTTCATCGTCAGCCGGCGCCACTGGCGCGGGCCGGGATACGCACGGCAACGCAGGCCTGACGGAGGCTTGCCGGTGAGCGGCCGCCTGTCCGGCAAGGTCGCCGTGGTCACCGGCGCTGCCAGCGGCATCGGCGCGGCCATCGCCCGCCGGTTCACCGACGAAGGCGCGCAAGTGGTCGGCATCGACCTCAACCCCGGCGATCCGCAGGGCTTCGAACTGCTGCACGGTGACATCACCGACACCGCGGCAATGCGCGGCCTGGTCGATGCCACCCTCGCCCGCCATGGCCGCATCGACGTGCTGGTCAACAACGCTGGCGCCGATGTGTTCTCCGATCCCCTGGCCCTGGACGATACGCAGTGGCAGCGCTGCTTTGCGTTGAACCTGGAAGGCGCCTGGCAGCTGTGCCGGGCGGTGCTGCCGGGCATGGTCGCGCAGCAGGCCGGTGCCATCGTCAACATCGCCTCGGTACACGGCCACAAGATCATCCCCGGTGCCTTCCCCTACCCGGTGGCCAAGCATGCCTTGATCGGCATGACCCGGTCGCTGGGCATCGAATACGCCGCGCACGGCATCCGCGTGAACTCGATTTCGCCCGGGCTGATCCTGGTGCCGCGCATCGAAGCCTGGTTTGAACGCGAGCCCGGTGCCCGCGAGCGCCAGACCGCGCTGCTGCCACCGCGCCGCATCGGCACGGCCGAGGAAGTGGCTTATACCGCCCTGTTCCTGGCCAGTGACGAGGCGCGCTTCATCAATGCCACCGACATCCTGATCGATGGCGGCCGCTCGCAGGTTTACCACGACTGATGACCCACTTGCCCTTCCAGTTGCCCTTGATCGCCATCCTGCGCGGCATCACGCCGGCCGAGGTGGATGCGCATGTCGATGCCCTGGTCGAGGAGGGTTTCGACGCGATCGAGATCCCGACCAACTCGCCCGACTGGGAGGACAGCGTGCGCCGCAGCGTGCAACGCCATGGCCAGCACGCCTGCATTGGCGCCGGCACGGTGGTGCAGCCGCAGCACATCGATGCCCTGCTACGCACCGGCGGGCAGCTGATGGTCACCCCCAATACCGACCCGCGGCTGATCCAGCGCGCAGTCGCCGAGGGCCTGTTGGTGGCGGCCGGCTTCGCCACCGCCAGCGAGGCGTTCCAGGCGCTGCGCGCGGGCGCCCAGGTACTGAAGTTGTTCCCCGCATCCATCCACGGCCCGGCGTTGGTGCGCGCCCTGCGCAGCGTATTGCCGCCCGTACCCCTTTTCGCCGTCGGTGGCGTCTCCCCCAGCACCCTTGCCAGCTATCTTTCCGCTGGTTGTCAGGGTGCGGGCACCGGCGGTGACCTTTATCAACCCGGCCAGTCGGTGCAGACCACGCGCGACAACGCGCGCGCTTTCCGCCAGGCCTATCTGGACTACTCGGCATGAAGATCGTGCGTCTGACCACCTACCAGGCCGCGCCGCGCTGGTTGTTCCTCAAGATCGAAACCGATGAGGGCATCAGTGGTTGGGGCGAGCCGGTGATCGAAGGCCGCGCCGCCACCGTCGAAGCGGCCGTGCACGAGCTGGGCGATTACCTGATCGGCAAGGATCCGGCGCGCATCAACGACCTGTGGCAGGTGCTGTACCGCGGCGGTTTTTACCGTGGCGGCGCGATCCTGATGAGCGCCATCGCCGGCATTGACCAGGCGTTGTGGGACATCAAGGGCAAGGCCTTGGGCGTGCCGGTATACCAGTTGCTCGGTGGCCTGGTGCGTGAGCGCATGAAGACCTATCGCTGGGTCGGCGGCGACCGCCCGGCCGATATCGTCGCGCAGATGCGCCACTACCAGACGCTGGGCTACGACACCTTCAAGTTCAACGGCACCGAAGAGATGAAGCTGATCGACAGCCCGCGCGCGGTCGACAGTGCCATCGAGAAAGTCGCCACCATCCGCGAAGCGTTGGGCAATACGGTGGACTTCGGCATCGATTTCCATGGCCGGGTCAGTGCACCGATGGCCCGCGTACTGCTCAAGGAACTGGCGCCGTACCGGCCGCTGTTCGTCGAAGAGCCGGTGCTGCCGGAGCAGTGGGAGTACTACCGCCCGCTGTCGGAAAGCAGCGCCATTCCGTTGGCCGCCGGCGAACGCATGTATTCGCGTACCGAATTCAAGCCGGTACTGGCTGCCGGTGGCCTGTCCATCCTGCAGCCGGACCTGTCGCATGCCGGTGGCATCACCGAGTGCCACAAGATCGCCGCCATGGCCGAAGCCCATGACGTGGCGCTGGCACCGCATTGCCCGCTCGGCCCGGTAGCGTTGGCCGCCTGCCTGCAGGTCGACTTCGTCGCCCACAACGCGGTGCTGCAGGAACAGAGCATCGGCATCCATTACAACGAAGGCGCCGACCTGCTGGACTACGTGATCAACAAGGACGACTTCGCCTGCGATGCGCAGGGCTGCATCGTCGCCCTGCCCAAGCCAGGCCTGGGCGTGGAGATTGACGAAGCGCGCCTGGTCGAAGCCAACAAGCAGCCGCCGCGCTGGCGCAACCCCTTGTGGCGGCACAGCGACGGCAGCGTCGCCGAATGGTGACTGCGGTGGCGAACGACAGGGCGGTGGCGCAGGCGCAGTTGTTGGTCGACAGCCGCTGCGAGCTGGGCGAAGGCATCCTCTGGTGCGACCGCAACAAGGTGCTGTACTGGACCGACATCCTCGCCGGGCGCCTGTGGCGACACGACCCAGCCACCGGCCACAGCCAGCATTGGCAACTGCACGAAGCCCTGGGCTGCCTGGCCCTGGCTGAGGACGGGCGACTGCTGCTGGGCCTGGCCAACGGCCTGTACGTCGCCGACCCGGAAGCCAACCTGCACCACACGCAGCTGCCTACGCAGTTGCTGGTGGCAGTGGAAGCCGATGATAGCTACACACGCATCAACGACGGCCGCGCTGATCGTGATGGCAACTTCGTATTCGGCATCAAGAGCGAGTACGCCGATGGCCGCCGCGCTGGGCGCCATTACCAATGGAGCGCGGCGCATGGCTTGCGCATGCTGCCCTTGCCGATGGCGGTCATTCCCAATGCAATCTGTTTCAGCCCCGATGGCGCGCGCATCTATTTCTGCGATTCGCTGGATGGCCGCATCCTGACCGCACGCTACAACGCCGCCGACGCCCACGCCGAACAGGTGGAGGTATTCGTGGACCTCGCCGAGCCCGGCATTGAGCCCGATGGCGCCGTGGTCGACGACCAGGGCTGCATCTGGAACGCGCAATGGGCCGCAGGCCGCGTACTTCGCTACACCGCCAACGGCGACATCGTGCAGCGCGTGGAGCTGCCCACGCGGCATGTGTCGTGCTGCGTGATCGGCAAGGACGCGTTGTACATCACCAGCGCCCGCATCGGCCTGGCAGACAGCGTGCTGGCACAGGAGCCATCGGCGGGCGGTGTCTTCGTACTGCCGCTGGCCGGTGTCACGGCCCGCGTCGACCGGGTGCGCCTGCCATGATCGCAGTCGATTGGGGCACCAGCAGCCTGCGCCTGTATCGGCTGGATGCGGACGGCCACGTCTTCGAGCGGCGGCGCAGCGAGCGCGGGCTGCAGGCCAGTGCGGCGCAGTTCGAAGCGGTGCTGTCTGAAGAGATCGCCGGTTGGGACGACCGCTTGATCCTGCTCTCGGGCATGGTCGGCAGCCGCAACGGCTGGCACGAAGTGCCCTACCTGCCCTGCCCCACCGGAATTGAAGATCTGGCGCACGCATTGGTGCCGCTGCAGGCGCCGACGCTGGCGGACCGCGAGCTGTGGATCGTGCCCGGCGTCAGCGACACCGGCACCGAGTCCGTCCCCGACGTCATGCGCGGCGAGGAAACCCAGCTGGCCGCCCTGCTGGCGGTGCTGCCACGCGGCAACCATGTGGTCTGCCTGCCGGGCACGCACAGCAAGTGGGTGACGATCACCAACGGCCGCGTACAACGGCTGGCTACGGCGATGACCGGCGAGATGTACGCCGTGCTGCGCAACCACAGCCTGCTCGGCAAGCTGATGCCCGCCGATGACAGCCGCTTCGATGCCTGGGCATTCGAGACCGGCCTCAAGCGCAGTCGCCAGCCCGGCGGCTTGCTGCACCACCTGTTCGGCGTGCGCACGCTGGGCCTGTTCAACCAGATGGAAGGCAGCGCGCTGCCGTCGTATCTGTCCGGCCTGCTGATTGGCCACGAAATCCTCGCCAGTGGCGTGCTCGATCACACCCCTCGCCTGTCGCAGGTGCACCTGATCGGCAACGACCGTCTGCTCGCCCTGTACGCCCAAGCGCTGATCGCCTGGGGCGTGGGTGTGCAACGTCACCCTGAAGACCTCGCCGCACGGGGCATGCATGCCCTGTGGCAACAACGCTCATAGCGCCTCTCCCAATGGGAGAGGGATTGGGATGGGGGCAGCCCGTATCCCAAGTGCCTTCAAGAACAAGGAGCCTTCCATGCGTTCACCCCGGCCCTGGCATCTGTTGCTCCTTCTTTCGCTCGCCGGCGTATTGCCGCCGCCATCCAGCGCCGAAGTGCTGATCCACGCGATCAGCTACCAGGGCGATGACCAGCAAGCACCGCTGCAGGCCGGCAACTTCCGCAACCCCATCATTCCCGGCTTCTACCCGGACCCATCGATGGTGCGGGTGGGCGACGACTTCTACCTGGTCAACTCCACCTTCGGCTATTTTCCCGGCCTGCCGATCCAGCACAGCCGCGACCTGGTCAACTGGACGCAGATCGGCAACGCCATCGACCGCCCCAGCCAGATCAATTACGGCAAGGACGAGCTGACCCGCGGCCTGTTCGCCGCATCCATCAGCCACCACGATGGTCGTTTCTACATCGTCAACACCTGCTTCTACTGCGACGGCGGCAACTTTCTTGTCCACGCCGACAATCCCGCCGGTCCGTGGTCGGACCCGGTGTGGTTGCAGGTACGCGGCATCGATCCGCCGCTGGTGTTTGATGCCGATGGCAGCACCTGGGTCGTGCACAACGACGTGCCCGATGGCGCGCTGCGCTACGACGGCCACCGTGCCATCTGGCTGCAGCAGATCGATCTGGCCAGCGGCAAGGCGATAGGCGCACGCAAGCTGCTTGTGGACGGCGGCGCCGACCCGGCGAGCAAACCGGAGCATATCGAAGGTCCGCACATCTTCAGCCACGACGGCTGGTACTACCTGACCGCCGCCGAAGGCGGCACCGGCGAGCAGCATGCGCAGATGATCTGGCGCAGCCGGACGCTCACCGGCCCCTACCAGCCAGGCCCGGCCAACCCGGTACTCACCCAACGCGACCTCGATCCGCAGCGCCCCGCGCCGGTGACCTCGGCGGGCCATGCGCAGTTCGTGGAATTGGCCGACGGCAGTTGGTGGACGGTATTCCTGGCCACCCGCCCCTACCGTGGCAACCAATACAACCTCGGCCGTGAAACCTTCCTGCTGCCGGTGCACTGGCAGGATGGCTGGCCGCAGGTATTGCCGCGTGGCGCCGCGGTGCCCACCCAGCTGCCGCGCCCCCCTCTACCGGCCAGCACATCTGCTGCCCACGACAGCGCGGCCTTCAGCTGGCGCGAAACCTTCAACGCCGCCGCCCTGCCACCGCAATGGCTGACCCTGCATCCGGCACAGACCCCGTGGTTCAGCACCGGCCCCAAGGGGCTGCAACTGCAAGCCGGCGACACCGCGCTGGGCGCATTGGAGACGGGCGGCCAAGCGCACTACCTTGGCCACCGACTGCAACACCACAAGGCCACGCTGGAGCTGCAACTGGCCGCGCCCACCGTCGCTGACGGTGAACTGGCCGGCCTGGCCCTGCTGCAGAACGAGCGCTATCACTATGTACTTGGCGTGGACGCAGCCGACGGCAAGCGCCGGGTCGCCCTGTACCTGCGCGCCGGTGACAAGGACCCGGTAGCCGGGCGCCAGCTTGCCAGCGCCGCGCTGACCGCCGATACCGCCGATGTCGGCCTGCGCCTGGTGGTGGACGGCGCCACCGCACAGGCCTGGTTCGCGCCCCGCCCCGGCCACTGGCAACGTATCGGCGGCGCCCTCGACGCCAGTCTGCTGAGCGCGGACACCGCTGGCGGCTTTATCGGCAACACGTTTGGTGCGTATGCAGTGAAGCGGCCGGAGTAAAGATGCCGCTGCAAAACCGGGGTCAGAGTGCGATTTCAATCAGAAATCGCACTCTGACCCCGGTTTTGCCCGTTTTGCACCCCGTTTTTTCCTTGACACCCCAGCGCTCAGAATCAACCCTAGCGGCATGAGTATCGACCTTAACCCGCTCTCGCTCCGCGAGCTGACCGCCCTCATTCGCGACGCCAAGGAAAGGCAGACTGCACTCAATCGACGCCAACCGGTGGACAAGGTCCGGCGCCAACTAACCGCTCTGGCAGCCAAAACCGGCTATACGATCGAAGAACTGTTCGGCACCGACGCAGCCGGCATCCCGCAAAAAACCAAGAGCCGCCGCCGCAAGGGCCCCAAGGTGCCGCTGAAGTACCGCGACCCGGAAAGCCCGTGGAACACCTGGACCGGCCGCGGCAAGATGCCGCTGTGGCTGGCCTCCAAGATCCGCTTCGGCCACACCCCCGTGGACTTCCTTATCCCCGGCGTCGCCAAGCTCACCCCGAACGACAAGCCGCTGACCGGCAAGCGCAAGCTGTTCAAGCAAGGCTGATTGCTGTCGCTGCTGCGACGGTCACCCTGCCCCAGCAGCGCCCCAATCCAGCCTGCGGCCTCAAGCCGTCATCCCCGCCAAGGCGGGGATCGCTCTGGCTTTGATTGTTCCCCTGTCGCTCAAACGTGACACGCCCGGTGGAGGCGAATCATGTCTCAGCCAACGTGGAACCGCCTCCGATACTCCCCCGGCGACAACCCCACAATCCGGTTGAACACCTTCCGGAACGAGCCCGGGTCGCTGTAACCCACGTCCCAGGCAATCCGTTCCAGCGGCACATTACTGGTCTGCAGCATCTCGCGCGCTCGTGCCACACGAACCCGTTGGCAGTACTCGGTGGCGGTCATGCCGGTGGCTTTCTGGAAGCGGCGCAGGAAGGTGCGTTCTTCCAGCCCTGCGCGTTGCGCGAGTTCGGCGGATGCGACCCGCTTGGCGTGGGTGTCGTGCAGCCATTGCTGCACGACCAGCACGGCTGCATCGCCGTGCGTCAGGCGTGGCGAGAAGCTGCTGTAGTAGCGCTGTTGGCGGCCGGGCGGATCGATCAGTAGCGTGCGTGCGACATCCAACATCACTGCGGCGCCGAGGTAGCGGTCCACCAGCCGCAGGCCGAGGTCGGTCCAGGCCATGGCGCCGCCTGCGCTGAAGATGTCGCCGCCGTCGATGAGCATCTGGTCCACGTCCAGCGTCACGTCCGGAAAGCGTGCAACCAGCAGTTCGGCGTATTGCCAGTTGGTGGTGATGGTGCGGCCGGCCAGGCGACCGGTTTCGGCCAGCAGGAATGCACCGGCGCAGACCGATGCGAGCGTGGTGCCGTCGTCATGCAGTGCGCGCAGCCAACCCAGATAGGGCGCGGCGGCCTCGGTGGAAATCGGCGGTCGCATGCTGGGCGGCAGGATCATTACCTGCGGCATGCCGCTTGGCGGCTGGCTTGAGCTGTAGACGGCCTGCGGCGCTTGGCCGGGCGCTTCAATGCGCCAATGCGTGACCTGCAGTTCGGCGGCGGCGGGGGCTGCGCGTTCGCTGGCAAGCCTGCCTGCCAGGGCAAACAGGTCGGTCAGGCCAAGCACCGCCGCCAGCTGGGCGCCGGGATACAGCAGGATTCCCACTTGGATGTGACCATCGGTGCGCATCTGTCGGTACAGCCCTCAAGAATGTCGGTAGCGCCTCTTCGTGGTGGCAGAGCGGTCGCGGAGACTTCTCCCACACCATTCAACCACCTATCAGGAAGCCGTACATGAGCAAGCGCGCCATTATCGTCGTCGATCTTCAGAATGAATACCTTGCCACCGGCAAGCTGCCACTGGTGGGCATTGATGCGGCCACCGCCAATGCGGTGCGCGTGATTGCCGATGCGCGGGCCAAGGGCGTGCCGGTGCTGCATGTCCGCCATGAAGCCGCCAGCAGCGATGCGCCGATCTTCGTGCCGGGCTCGGACGGGGTGCGGATCATGGCCGCTGTCGCACCCATCGGCGATGAGCCGGTGATCGTCAAGAACCATGTCAATTCGTTCCGCGATACGGATTTGAAGCAGCAGCTTGATGCGCGCGGGATCGAGGACGTGGTGGTGGTTGGTGCGATGAGCCATATGTGCGTGGATGCGGTGGTGCGTGCATCCGCCGACATGGGCTATGCAGTCACCGTGCTGCACGACGCCTGCGCTACGCGTGACCTGGAGTTCAACGGGATTGTGGCGCCGGCTGCACAGGTGCACGCGACGATGATGGCGTCGTTTGTGTTCGGGTACGCGCAGGTGAGTTCAACCGACGCATTCCTGTTGGGGTAAAGCAAGCGGCATTGGCTTGGGCGCGCGTTACTGCGTTTTCATCGCGCAACGCGCACTCATCTGTGCTTTGCGAAGGCGGGGCGGCGTGACCTTGGCATCCGCTGCCCCGAATTCACCGCGCTTTCGCTACCACACGATGGTTACCTCGCCGCGAAAGCTGCCCATCCTGTCTGCCCGCGTATCTTGATGACGGCGTCATCAAGCTCTCGGTTATGCTACGGCACCATTCCGGCAAGGACGTACCGTGACCATTGGCGAATACACGCAGGTTTATCGTGGCAAGAAAGTCGTTGATTTCCAGATGGGTGGCGAGGCAGTAGCAGGAGATGTCGCTTACCGCTTGATGCAGGAATACGACAGCGACGAGAGCCAGGAGGAACTGCTGGCGAACTTCTTCGAACGCGTTGATCCGGCGTCGATTGAAGTGCTGATCATCGGCGCGTGGGATGAAGCTTCCGGCGAGGGCCCGCAAGGCCTGATCGATGGGCTGATCGCCCGCCGCGCCGAGCTGGGCAACCTGAAGGCCCTGTTCGTGGGCGACATGACCTTCGAAGACTGCGAGATGTCCTGGATCAACCAGATGTCCTACAACCCTCTGCTGGAGGCGTTCCCGGGCCTGGAGTCACTGCGCATCCGCGGTACGTCCGAACTTGAACTGCAGCCCTTCACGCATGCGTCGCTGCAGGAGCTGGCGATCGAGAGCGGTGGCCTGCCGAACGAGATCGTCATTGCCATCGCAAACTCCACGCTGCCTGCCCTGCGCCATCTCGAGCTGTGGCTTGGTGATGACGGCTATGGCTTCGATGGCGATGTGGCGGTCTACCAGCGCCTGTTGTCCGCGATCGGGCCGGAGCGCCTGCAGTACCTGGGCCTGCGCAACGCCATGATCAGCGACGAACTGGCCGTGTGGCTGGCCGGCGAGCCCTGGCTGGGCACGCTGCAGACCTTGGACCTGTCGCTGGGCACCATCGGCGACGTGGGCGCGCAAGCGCTGTGCGAGAGCCCAAACCTGGGCGGCCTGCAGCGCATCGACCTGAGTCATCACTATATTTCCGAGGCCTGGCAGCAGAAGCTGCAGGCGCTGCCCTGCACCGTGGTGCTGGACGACCCGGAAGAAGAAGATGACGGCGACCGCTACGTGGCGGTGTCCGAGTAAGCCGAGGATGGCGGATTGGCTGTTGATCGGCCCGCGCGGCAGCCGCCGTATCGGGTGGCTGCAGCGTGCCCTGCACGATCAGGGCGCGCCTGCCGCGCATGTGTTCGATTACGAAACACTGCTCGCTGAACCTGCGCGGCTGCTTGAGGCAATCGCGCAGGCTCCCGATGCCATCGTCAAGCTGGAGTCACCCGGCGAAGCGCCGGCGCTGCACCAGGCATTGGTGCGGCGTGGCTGGGAGTTGTCCGGCGCTGCCGGCGATGCGCCCTTGCCTGCCGTGCATGGCGAGCTGGTGCATCAACAGTTCTGGTATGCCGGCTTTGCCGATCTGTTGGCGGCGCTCCCGGCGGGACCGCGTTACCTCAATGCACCTGCCGATCTGGCCTGCATGTCGGACAAGCTCGGTTGCCAGCAAGTGCTGGCCGATGCGGGCGTGGCGGTGCCGCCCTTGTTCGGGGCGATCAGCGGCTATGACGACCTGCGCGAGCGGCTATGCGATGCAGCCTGCGAGCGTGTCTTCATCAAGGCCCGCTACGGTTCGTCCGGTGCTGGCGTGCTGGCCTATGCACGCAACCGCGATGGGCGCGAGGTCGCCTATGGCTCGGCCGAGCTTGTGGAACAGGCCGGTCGCTGGCGGGTGTTCAATTCACTGCGGCAGCGTCGTTACGACCGGCACCGCGATATCGCGCGACTGGTGGACCTGCTGGCCGAGCAAGGCGCCTACATCGAGCGCTGGATTCCCAAGCCCACCGTGCCGGGCAGCGATGGCCGCCGCTATGACGTGCGCGTGGTCGCGCTGGATGGCCAGCCACGGCAGCGGGTAGCGCGAATGAGCGCGGGCGCGCTGACCAACCTGCACCTGGGCAATGCACGCACGCAGTTGGAAGCGCTGCTGGATAGCGACGCCATCCGCCATCTGCAAGCTGCCACGATGAACGCCGCGGCTGCGTTCCCTGCCAGCCGCATGATCGGCTTCGACCTGATCGTGCGCGGCGCGCGCAGCTGGGTACTGGAAGCCAATGGCTTCGGCGACCTGCTGCTGGATCTGCGCCACGACGGACGCACGACCTACGAAGATCAGGCCTTGCTGGCGCCAGTACGTCCGGCAATAAACGAGTACGCCCATGCTTGAGACCCCCATGCCCGACATGCACCGCGTCGTCGGCAGTCATGACGTGGTAATGATCACCCTGGACGCGCTGCGTTTCGATGCAGCCCAGCGCTGCTTCGAACGCGGCGAGCTGCCGGTGCTTGCGCCGCACCTGCCGGCCGATGGTTGGGAGCTGCGACATACGCCGGGCAGCTTCACCTATGCGGCGCACTCGGCATTCTTTGCCGGCTTCCTGCCCACGCCTGCGCGCCCGGGCCCGCATCCGCGCCTGTTCGCGCTGGAATTTGAAGGCAGCGAGACCACCGTGCCGGAGACCTTCGTGTTCTCCGACCGTGCCGATATCATCGGCGGCTTCCGTGACCAGGGCTACCGCACTGTCTGCATTGGCGGCGTCGGCTTCTTCAACCGTCGCAATGCACTGGGCTCGCAACTGCCCGGTCTGTTCGAGGAAAGTCACTGGCAGCCCGAGCTCGGCGTGACGGCGATCGACTCCACCGCGTGCCAGGTGGCACTGGCCTGTGAGCGCCTGCAGGCAGCGGGCGAGCAGCGCTGCTTCCTCTTCATCAATGTCTCGGCCATCCACCAGCCGAACCGGCACTACCTACCCGGCTGCGATGCTGATGGACTGGACAGCCACTGCGCCGCGCTGCGCTACGTTGATGGTGAATTGGCGGCATTGTTCGCGGCCTTGCGCGCGCGTGGGCCGGCCTTCGTGATCATCTGTTCCGACCATGGCACCGCTTACGGCGAGGATGGCTTCCACGGCCATCGCCTCGCCCACGAGACGGTGATGAACGTCCCTTATGCGCATTTCGTGTTGAGCCCATGACCGCCCATCGTTTGTCCGAGCTGCTGCGGCTCGAGCCCTACCAGGCCTATTCGTACTCTTATCCGCACAAGTCCGCGTACCGGCCGATCACACAGCCACCGCTGCTTGCCGATGCCTGGGCGAGCGAGCCGCGTGATGCGCTGTTCCTGTACCTGCATGTGCCGTTCTGCAGCTACCGGTGCGGCTTCTGCAATCTGTTCGCGATGGCGCGACCGGCACCGGCACAGGTGGAAGCCTATCTGGCGCAGATGGAGAAGCAGTTGCGAGTGACCGCTGATGCCTTGGGCGAGCATCGCTTTGTGCGCTTCGCGCTGGGCGGCGGCACGCCCACCTATCTGGATGCGTCGCAGCTACAGCGGCTGTTCGACTTCGTACAGCGCCATGCCAACATCGACCTGCATTCGATCCCCGCCGGCATCGAGGTGTCGCCGGAAACCGTGGACGCGGCGAAGATGAATATCTGCCGCGACGCCGGCATCGACCGCGTCAGCATGGGCATCCAGAGTTTCAGCGATGCCGAAGTGCGCTCGCTGGTGCGGCCGCAGCAGCGTGCCGTAGTCGAGGAAGCCATCGCGCATATACGTGCGGCGGGCATTCCAACGCTCAATCTGGATTTGATCTACGGCATTGCCGGGCAGACCGTAGCCAGCTTCCTGAGCTCGATCGAGAGTGCCCTCGCCTTCAAGCCGGAAGAGCTCTACCTCTACCCGCTATACGTGCGCCCACACACCGGGCTGGACCGCATCGGTACGAAGGAAGGCGGCAAGCGCTCCTTCGTCATTCATCCCGAATCGGTGGACAACCGGCTGGCCCTGTATGAAGCCGGCCGCGAACGGCTGCTTGCCGCGGGCTATGAGCAGGTATCGATGCGCATGTTCCGCGCAGCGAACGCGCCGGATTCCGGCGGCCCGGCGTACTGCTGCCAGAGCGATGGCATGGTCGGTATCGGCTGCGGCGCCCGCTCGTATACCAGCGGCCTGCACTACTCCAGCGAGTACGGCGTCAGCCGCCGCTCGGTGGCAGACATTCTTGCGCACTACCTGGAGCGCGATGAGGCCTCCTTCGCCTACATCGATTACGGCGTGCGGCTGGATGAGGACGAGCGCCGTCGCCGCTTCGTCATTCAATCGCTGCTGGCACAGCCGGGCCTGGATCTCGCGCAGTACCGCGAGCGCTTCGGTACGGAGTGCTTCGACGATCTGCCGCAGCTGGACGAGTTGTTCGAGCAAGGGCTGGCCACGCGAGAAGACGAGCTGGTCGTGTTGAACGACACCGGCCTGGCCCGTGCCGACACCATCGGCCCTTGGCTGATCTCCACCGGCGTCGCCGAGCGCATGCGCGACTACCAATTGGACTGAGCCACGCATGCATCTCTCCCTCCTCTATCGCGGCCGTTTGAGCAGTTGCAACTACGACTGCCCGTACTGCCCCTTCGCCAAGACCTACGACACCCGCGCCGCGCTGCGCCGTGACGCCGAGGACCTGGCGCGCTTCGTCGCCTGGGCGGAACAACAGACGATGGAGCTGTCGGTGCTGTTCACACCGTGGGGAGAGGGACTGGTGCGCCGCCACTATCGCGATGCGATGGTGCAGCTGAGTCATATGCCGCATGTCCGTCGTGTGGTGATACAGACCAATCTGTGCATCGGCACGCGTTGGCTGGATACGGTCAACATCGACAGCTTCGCGCTGTGGTGCACTTATCACCCGGGGCAGGTGACCCGTGCCGCCTTCCTGGCACGCTGCCACGAGCTGGACCGGCGCGGTGTGCGCTACACGGTGGGCATGGTGGCGATGCGCGAGCACCTGGAGGAGATCCAGGTACTGCGCGCGGAACTGGCCGACGGCGTGCCGCTGTGGATCAACGCCTACGACGAACGCCCGCCGGGCTATTACAGCGAGGCCGAGATCCAGCAACTGCAGCGCGTGGACCCGCACTTCCTGTTCAATCTCGAGCCCCCGGCCAGCCTGGGCGCGCCCTGCTTCACCGGCGAGAACGTGGTGTCGGTGGATGGCGACGGCAACGTCAAGCGCTGCCACTTCGTCGCCGAGCCGCTGGGAAATCTGTACGACGGCAGCTTCGCGGCCCAGCTGCGTCCGCGCGGCTGCCCAAACCAGCGCTGCGACTGCTATATCGGCTATGCGCACCGCAAGGATCTGCCGTTCCAGCGGGATTATCCAGCGGGTGTGCTGGAGCGGTTCCGGGCATAGCAACCGAAGCGGAAGAGGAACTCGCTGGACGCCATCGCACTGGCCTCCAGCCCCTTGACCGATCCATGCCTGTCTTTGTCGGCGTGACCAAGCGCAGAGCGCTCCTCCACCCCGAAGCTATGGAAGCTGGTTGAAAAGCCTCCTTTAACCCAGTCACGCGCAGCAGGCCTGCCTTCTGGCTCGACAGCACAGCTTTTCAAGTCGTCTCCCAGACTTGTTACGCGCGCATGCCGTCGGACATGGGGAAATCCATCGGCAGCACATGAATTGGTGATTAGTACACCACAGCGGACAGCCCTATCCTCGACGTCAAGCTGGATACGCTCGGCGGCCCCACGACAAGTTTGAATCAAAACGCGCAACCTGCTTTATGCGGAAGCCTCGCGTGCGTTCTATCGCAATAGCCACCGCAGCACTCTTGCCGTTGGTTCAAACCACATCTGGAGATCGGGCCGAGCAAGTCACCACACCAACGCTGTCTCCGGCTCCTCTTCACCCAACGGAATCACCATGACCAACCCCACCATTGAATCGATACTGAGCCGCCGTACCATCACCTTGTATGACCCTGATGCGCCGTTGAGCGACACGCAGATCAGCGAGTTGGTACGCATCGCCACCACCGCACCGACATCTTTCAACTTCCAGAACTGGCGCTTCATCGCAGTGCGCACATCCGAGGCCAAGGCACGGCTGCGGAGAATTGCCTGGGATCAGCCCAAGATCACCGAGGCTGCGGCAACTTTCATCATCTGCGGTCAGTTGATTGACCATCGCGTGCTACCGCAGAGGCTCTCGCCCGCGGTGGAAACAGGCATCATGCCCGCGCAAACGGTGGCAGACTGGGAAGGGGCCGCGCGCAGCCTGTATCTCGACCAGCCGCTGCGCCAACGTGACGAGGCAGTTCGCTCCGGCGCCATCGGGGCGACCACGCTGATCTATGCCGCCAATGCACTAGGCTTGGGTTCAACCCCCATGATTGGCTTCGACGCTGATGCGGTCGCCCATGAGTTTGCACTCGCCGCCAGCGAAGTACCGGTGATGCTGTTGTCCGTCGGCAAGGCGCTGCCCGAGAACTGGCCACAGAAGCCGCGCCGTCCGCTCACCGAAGTACTCGACTTCGCCTGAGGAAGAAACAGCGAAACCGGGATCCAGGATGAGCTTCAATTTGAACCCCAACTCTGCCCCGGTTTCCCTTTGCACGCGCCGACACTGCAGATCAGGGCTTCAACAATACCTTGCCCCTGCGCCCCGGCAACAAGCTCGCCGTCACTGCTTCGGCAACATCGCCCAGCTCGTAGACCGCCTGCACCGGCAGTTCCAGCTCGCCGGTCAGCACACGCTGCAGCAGCTCGCCGACCAGGCGCCGCTTGTTTTCCACCGACATCTGCTGGCTGACCTTGCTGCCCCAGAAGCCCTTGACCGTGGCCTGTTTGAAGATCAGGTCGCCGGAGGGAATTTGCATCGCTTCGCCGGCCATGGTGCCGAACGAGACCAGCGTACCGTTGTCGCCGAGCAGTGACACCAGCTCTGCACTGGCCTGGCCACCGATGGAGTCCACCGCGGCATGTGCGAGGGTAGCGCCGAGCAGGACCTGCGCGCGCGACTTCCAATCCGGCTGTGTCGTGGACAGGACGTTGTTGATGCCGAGCGCCTTGAGTTCATCGACGCCGGCATCGCGACGCACCAGGCCGAGCACGTTTACACCGCGGGCGGCCGCGAGCATGGCCAGGGTCTTGCCGACCGCACCGTTGGCGGTGTTCTGCACGATCCATTGGCCCGCCTCGGCCCGCAGGAATTCCAACAGCATCAACGCGCTCAATGGCATGGCGATCAACTGCGCGGCGGTTTCGTCGGCGATGGCATCCGGCACTGGAATGACCATGCGCGCGGGGGCGATGAAGTATTCGGCCCAGGTGCCGTGTACCGATGCGGCCATGACACGCTGGCCGATGGTGATGCCCTGCACACCGTCGCCCACCGCATCAACGATGCCCACCGCTTCGCTGCCACCGATGGCGGGCAGGGTGGGCTTGTAGCCGTACTTGCCGCGCACGGTCCACAGGTCGTGATTGTGGATGGGCGCGAGCAGGGTCTTGATCCGTACTTCGTCGGGGCCGGGCTGCGGGATGGGACTGTCGCCCGGTGCCAGCACGTCGGCCGGTTCACCGAAGGTGGTGTGGATGGCGCTGCGCATTTTTGTCTCCTGTTGCGGGTCAAAACCGGGGTCAGAGTGGGGTTTCGGAACGAAACCCCACTCTGACCCCGGTTTCGCTCTGACCCCGGTTCTGACCCGGCTTTGATCTTTGGATCAGACCACAGTCACGTGCAGGCGAACATCCACATTGCCGCGCGTGGCGTTCGAGTACGGGCAGATCTTGTGTGCGGCTTCGACCAGACGCTGGGCGTCTGCCTGCGGCAGACCCTTCACTTCAACGTGCAGGTCGATGTCCAGCGCGTAGCCACCTTCAGCCGTCTGGCCGATGCCCACTTCCACCGAGGTGGCGGTGCCCGCCGGCTGCAACTGCAGCTGCTTGGCCGCTACCGGCAAGGCGTTGTCGAAGCAGGCGGCATAGCCGAGCGCAAACAGCTGCTCGGGATTGGTGCCAGCCTTATTGGAACCCGGCAGTGCCAGGTCGAAGCCGAGGCTGCCGTCGTCCAAGGCGGTGCGGCCGGCGCGGCCACCCGTGGCGGTGGCGCGGGTTTTGTAGAAGATCTTCATTGCCGATTCCTTGTGGGGTGCGTTGGGGGTACTTTGGTGGAACGCGGATTTGCAGATTTTTCTTGATGGCTCGTTTCCCGGGTGCGCTTCGCTTACCCGGGCTACGGGTCATGGGGCTCAGGGCAGTTGTGCGAGCAAGGCCTTGGCGACGCCTTCGGAGCTGGCCGGGTTCTGGCCGGTGACCAGGTGCCCGTCGCTGAGCACGTAGGGCTGCCAGTCCGGGCCCTTGCTGTAGTTGCCGCCGAGACGGGCGAACTCGTCTTCGATCAGGAACGGCACCACCGCAGTCAGGCCGACGGCTTCCTCTTCACTATTGGAAAAGCCGGTGACCTTGCGGCCAGCAACCAGCGGTTTGCCATCGGCTGTGCGTGCGGCGATCAAGGCGCCGGGCGCGTGGCAGACCAGGCCCAGTGGCTTGTTGGTGCGGTCGAAGGTTTCGATCAGGGCGATAGAGTCGGCATCGCGGGCCAGATCCCAGAGCGGGCCGTGGCCCCCGGGGTAGAGCACCGCGTCGAACTTGCTGGCATCGATCTGCTTCAGTGGGAGCGTGCTGGCGAGTTGCTGCTGGGCGTCGCGGTCGCTGCGGAAGCGGTCGGTGGCCGGGGTTTGTGCATCGGGCTCATCACTGCGGGGGTCCAACGGCGGTTGGCCACCGGCTGGCGAAGCCAGGGTGATGGTGGCGCCGGCGTCCTTGAACACGTAATACGGTGCGGCGAATTCTTCCAGCCAGAAGCCGGTCTTGTGGCCGGTGTCACCGAGCTGGTCGTGCGAGGTCAGTACGAACAGAACATTCATGGCAATGCCTTCAGTGGGTGGGGGAAACAGCTGCGACCGTGTTGTCGCAGGTCAGCAGGTGTTCGGTGGCCTCGTAGGCCTGTTGCAGCGGCAGGCTGTCCTGGCTGAGCTTGGACAGCAGGGCCGCACCCAGCCACATCTGGTACAGCACCCGGGCAACCTGCAAGGCGGGCTTGCCGTCGGGCAGTGAGCCGTCGGAGCGGCCTTCATCGACCAGTGCGGCAATGCGTTGCAGCAGGCGCTGCACACCCTGGTCGAGTACGCGGCGCATGTCTTCGGAAAGGTCGGACACCTCGGCGGCCAGCTTCACCACCAGGCATTCTTCGGCCCAACCCTGCGCCGGATCGGCCGGGTCGCGCGCCCAGGCATCCCAGTAGCGCATCAGCCGTTCGCGACCATTGCCGGGCTCGGCCAGCAGCTGCTCCAGCTTGCGCCCGTAGTCGTCCACGTACTGTTGCAGCAGCTCACAACCGAAGACTTCCTTGGACGCGAAGTAGTGATAGAAAGAGCCTTTGGGGACAGCGCAGACCTTGAGGATTTCCTGCAGACCGAGCGCGGCGAAGCCCTTCTGCAGAACCAGCCGGTAGCCGGTGTCCAGGATGTGCTGACGGGTGGCTTGGGCTTTGGGGGATAGATTCATGGAGCGAAGCTTACTCAAAATAGACCGGTCGTCTATTAATGAGTGATTACTGGGAATGCTGTGGGCCAGGTGTGCCTTCTCCCGTTGACGGGACTGCAGCCCCTTCTAGGGGGGGCAAGGTGTCCCAACGGGGCGGATGAGGGGAGCTTTGGCTTTGGCTTCATCGTTTGAAGCCAGGTGCGGATAGCTTTCTGAAAATCCAGGATGGCTGCTTCGTTCCGCCCTCACCCCAACCCCTCTCCCCAAAGGGAGAGGGGCTTTGGTCGTCGCGGGTCTTGTGGGAGGTCCAACTTCGCTCATTTCCTCGCAAGTTCTGCGCATCGTGGTGATGAGGGGCTTCTGGCCCATGCCGGGAAGTTGCCCCCTGCTGTCACCTCAAGAAGCGCGTACACACCGCCCCACAAGCCACTCCAGCATCATCGCAAAATTCAAACAATCGATTAAAACACGGCTAATTTCGCCGAACTGGACAGCATTCCCCGCTTCGCTCACACTGCCGCCCTTCCCCGCCGACCCTTGGCACATGGCAAAACTGCTGGTCCTTCACGGCCCCAACCTCAACCTGCTGGGCACCCGCGAGCCCGACGTCTACGGCCACACCACGCTGGCCCAGATCGACGCTGCGCTGGCCGCGCAGGCACAGGCACAGGGGCACCAGAGCGAACACCTGCAGTCCAACGCCGAGCATGTGCTGGTGGACCGGGTGCAGGCCGCGCGCGCCGATGGAACCGCTTTCATCCTGATCAATCCCGCAGCGTTCACCCATACCTCGGTGGCCCTGCGCGATGCGCTGGCCGGGGTGGCGATCCCGTTCATCGAGATCCACCTGTCCAACCCGCATGCGCGCGAGCCGTTCCGCCAGCACAGCTACCTGAGCGACAAGGCCGTCGGCGTGATCTGCGGCTTTGGCGCCGACAGTTACCGCTACGCGATGGATGCCGCATTGACCCGGGTGGGAGTGGCTGCGTGAACACCCTGCCGCGCTTGCTGCCGGCAATGGCCATAGCGTGCCTGCCGCTGGCCGCTGCCCATGCGCAGAACCTGGAGCGCGCCGCCGAGGGCATCGACTGCACGAACCCGACCAGCACGTCGGAGAGCGACCTGTGCGCCTCCGACCGTGCTACCGATGCCGATGCGCTGTTGAACGCCACCTACAAGCAGGCCCGCCACCAGTTGCAGCAGCAGGCCGCCGATGGCAGCTGCTCGCAGTGCGCCGAAGCCGAGCAGCAGCTGATCGCAGCGCAACGCGCCTGGATCCAGCTGCGCGACAAGGATTGCGACGCGGTCTACGCCTTCAATGCCGACGGTACATCGCGCAATGGCGCGCAGATGCGCTGTCTCATCACCCATGCGCAGGACCGTACCCGGCAGCTGCGCGATTTCTACGAACTTTGACCCGGGCGCATCGCGCCTTCTCCTTACTGACTTACTGCAACCAAAGAGGCCCTCATGGATCTGCGCAAAATCAAGAAGCTCATCGACCTGCTGGAAGAGTCGAACCTGGCTGAAATCGAGATCAAGGAAGGCGAAGAATCCGTACGCCTGTCGCGCAACCCGGTAGGCACCTATGTCGCCGCACCGGCACCGGTGTATGCCGCCCCGGCCGCAGCTGCTGCCCCGGCCATGCCGATGAGCGGCCCGACCGAAGCCTCCACCGGCGGCACCGCCAAGCCGGGCAATGCCCTGCCGGAAGGCCACGTGCAGCGCGCGCCGATGGTCGGCACCTTCTATTCCTCGTCCTCGCCGGACAAGCCGGCCTTCGTGACCGTCGGCCAGACCATCAAGGCCGGTGAAACCCTGGCCATCATCGAGGCGATGAAGATGTTCAACCCGATCGAGGCCGAAGTATCCGGCACCGTGGTGGCCATCCTCGGCGAGAACGGCAGCCCGGTTGAGTTCGACCAGCCGCTGTTCGTGATTGCCTGAGGCGCCGGCCATGCTGGATAAAGTCGTCATCGCCAACCGGGGTGAAATCGCGCTGCGCATCCTGCGCGCGTGCCACACCCTTGGCATCCGCACGGTCGCGGTGCATTCCACCGTTGACCGCAACCTCAAGCACGTGGCCATGGCCGACGAGTCGGTCTGCATCGGCCCGGCACCATCGTCGGAAAGCTACCTCAACATCCCGGCGTTGATCGCCGCGGCCGAGGTCACCGACGCGCAGGCCATCCACCCGGGCTACGGCTTCCTGTCCGAGAACGCCGACTTCGCCGAGCGCGTGGAGCAATCCGGCTTCATCTTCATCGGCCCGCGTGCGGAAACCATCCGCCTGATGGGCGACAAGGTCGAAGCCATCCGCGCGATGAAGGCCGCCGGCGTGCCGTGCGTGCCCGGCTCGGGCGGCCCGCTGGGCGACGATATCGTCGCCAACACCAAGATTGCCCGTGAGATCGGCTACCCGGTCATCATCAAGGCATCGGGCGGCGGCGGCGGCCGCGGCATGCGCGTGGTGCATGCCGAAGGTGCGCTGAAGGCCTCCATCGAGACCACCAAATCCGAAGCCAAGGCGGCGTTCGGCAATGGTGAGGTCTACATGGAGAAGTACCTGGAAAACCCGCGTCACGTGGAAATCCAGGTGCTGGCCGATGGCCAGGGCAACGCCATCCACCTGGGTGAGCGCGACTGCTCGATGCAGCGCCGCCACCAGAAGGTGGTGGAAGAAGCACCGGCACCGGGCATCACCGCTGAACTGCGCGAGCAGATCGGCAAGGTCTGCGTGGAAGCCTGCATCCGCATCGGCTACCGCGGCGCCGGTACGTTCGAGTTCCTGTTCGAAGACGGCAAGTTCTACTTCATCGAAATGAACACCCGCGTGCAGGTGGAACATCCGGTGACCGAGATGGTGACCGGCATCGACCTGGTTGCCGAACAGCTGCGCATTGCCTCCGGCCAGAAGCTGACCATCAAGCAGAGCGACGTGGTGCTGCATGGCCACGCCATCGAGTGCCGCATCAACGCCGAGGACGCGGAAACCTTCATTCCCAGCCCCGGCCTGATCACCGGCTTCTACCCGCCGGGCGGCCCGGGTGTGCGTGTGGATACGCATATCTACGCCGGCTACAAGGTGCCGCCGAACTACGACTCGATGATCGGCAAGCTGATCGTGCACGGCCCGGACCGCGAAACCGCCATTGCCCGCATGCGGGTGGCGCTGAGCGAGATGGTGGTGGACGGCATCAAGACCAACGTCGCCTTGCAGCAGCGCATCATGCGCGACCAGGGCTTCCAGGCCGGTGGGCAGAACATCCACTACCTGGAAAAGCGCCTGGCCGAACGCAAGACCCGCTCGATCGCGTTGACCTGATTGAAGGCGGGTGCCGGGCAATGCCCGGCACCTGCTTTCTGTCTTTCCGTAGTGCCGAGCCATGCTCGGCAGAAGCTTTCCAAGCGCTACCCTGTAGTGCCGAGCCATGCTCGGCAGAGGCTCTACCGGTAACGCCCCTTGCCGAGCATGGCTCGGCACTACAGGTGACGCCGCAGCCGGTCATTGTTTGGTATTGCACGCAGGCACAAAAAAGGCGGGAATTCCCGCCTTTTTTGTGCCTGATGGAAACGCCGGATTACTCGGCGTCCACCACGGTGCCCTTGACCGGCTCGGTGCCCAGCGGCGACGTCGGGTCGACCACCTTCACTGTCTCTACCGACCCATCAGGCCACACGATCTGGAAACTGCTACCAGGCTGCAGGGTCGAAAACGGCAAGCCACTCTGCGCACGGTAGAGCGCGGCAGCCTGACTGGCGCCGGCGCGTCGAAGATCCTCATCCGAACGAACATTGGTCAGCTTGATCTTGGACAGTCGGCTGTAGCGCGCCTCATAGGTATCAATCAGCACCACGCCTACGGCACCGGCGGAATACGCCACCAGCAGCACAACCCATATCCAGAACTTCGCGCCATGCAGAAAGCGACGGTAGTTCATCGCCCATCCCCCCGCTTCCTGATCAGACTGTTGATCATTTGATTCATCGATTCCACACCTTGTCTCGGTACTGCCGCGTCGTAAACGAAAGTCTCGAAGTCCTGCCGGGGGTCACGCGAACACACCCCGCCATTGGCGCAATAAGCGGTCATCAACGCACTCTGCGGCCCACACGCCAAACCCAGCCGGCAAGCTGCCACCTGCCAGGCCAGCTGGCTGAGTTGGCTGCCCGCCACCTTGCCGGTATAGGCCTGATTACCCGCAGCCGCCACCCCCATCGCCGGGGAAATCGCCAAAAATGCCTCTGGATCCTGCGAATCGAGTACACGTTCCACCAGCTCGCGCTGATAGGTCTCGCTGCTGTGCAGGGGTTTGCCCATTGCCAGCAACGCCGCCTCGGCAGCCAGGTTGCCGGCACGCGCTGCCGACTGTCGCTGCTCGGCCAGCAAGGCGCTGCCCAAACCGTCGGCGGCGGAGAAACCCTCGCACCCGCGCCGCACCCGCTCGCGGGCGGCCTGCAGCCCCGGCGCGGCGTCCAGCTTCAGGGTCGTCAACATCTGCCCATCGATGGCATACGCCGACGGGTCCATCGCGTAAACGCCGCAATAGTCATAAATGCGACTGAGCATCCAGCCTGCTTCGGCATCACCCGCCGCCGCTGCCGTGCGCAGCTGGCGTGAGTAGGAAAACAGTCCCTGCCCCGTCTCGAACCGGGACCGCACATTCAGCGGAAGACCCGGCCCCACGCTGACGGACACCTCAGGCGCCGGCGCCTGCTCGATGGCCCCCACGGATTGGGTTTGCCCGGTCTGGGCCATCTCGGCAAGCTCGCCCTGCCCGCTGCCGCCGTTGCGCAAACCCATCGCCACCGCCAACAGCGCTGCCGGCAGTACGAGCAGATACCAAGGTTTTCTAGCGAGCAGCGACAACATCGGTAAAGCCGTCGGCGGGAGCTAAGAGAATGGCGCAAAGTGTAGCAATACTGCGCTCCGCCGCCTCTCACGCGCGCAATCATCGCCCGCCTCGTCTAGGATGCGTGCCCTGTCCCGCCGTTGTCGTACGCCGCCATGCCCTTCCTTGAACTGACCCTGCGCTGCACCGAAACCACCCAGCCCCGTTACGAGAACGCCCTCGATGACGTCGGCGCGCTGGCCGTGACCATGCTCGACGCCGATGCAGATACCAGCAACGAACGCGCAATCCTGGAGCCGGGCGTCGGCGAAACGCCACTATGGAACGAGCTGACCCTGAGCGCGCTGTTCCCGGCCGACACCAATGCACTGGCCCTGCTGGCGGCGCTGGAGGCCTTCGACCCGGGCCTGGAATGGAGCAACGCCAGCTTCCGCGCGGTGCAGGACGAGGACTGGGAACGGGCCTGGCTGGACCAGTTCCAGCCCATGCAGTTCGGCCAGCGGACCTGGATCGTGCCGTGGAACCATGAATTGCCGGAGGCCGCACAGGCCGCCGACGCTGCCATCGTGCGGCTGGACCCAGGCCTGGCCTTCGGCTCCGGCACCCACCCGACCACCGCCCTGTGCCTGCGCTGGTTGGACCAACTGGCTGCCAGCGGCGAACTGGCCGGTAACACCGTGCTGGATTTCGGCTGCGGCTCGGGCATCCTCGCCCTGGCCGCGCTGAAGCTCGGTGCCGCCGCAGCGGTGGGCGTGGACAACGATCCCCAAGCCCTGATCGCCACCCACGACAACGGCGAGCGCAACGGCGTGCACATCGCCGCCTACCTGCCGGAAGACGAGCCGGTCGGCACGTATCCGGTGGTCGTTGCCAACATCCTGGCCTCCGCCCTGGACGCCTTGGCTGAACTGCTTGCCGCACGCGTTACCGCAGGCGGCAAGATCGCCCTGTCCGGCATCCTGCATGGCCAGGAAGATGAATTGCTGCAACGCTATGCCGCCTGGTTCGACCAGCTCGAAGCCACCCAGGATGGCGACTGGATGCGCATCACCGGCGTGCGCCGTGCTTGAATGGGGGCGGTACCCCGGCCTGTGCAGCCATGACTGACGAAACCACCCCCTCGCGGCCCTCACTGGCGACCTTCCTGCAGGGTCCGCCCACCGCCAAGCCTGCCGACGCGCCTGCGCCTGCGCCGGCGGTGCCGGCGGCAGCCGCACCCGCCGCACAGCCGCAACTGGACCTCACGCCGGCGTTGCCATTGACTGAACCGGCCCCCGACATGGAGCCGGCTGCGCAAGGCTATGCCGACCAGGATGGCGACGCCCCTGCCACGGCCAGCCCGACGCCGACCGCGAGCGCAGCGCCGAGCTTCCTGCGTGCCGCCAGCGCCCCCCGGCCCAAGCCCAGCGCCACCCCGCGCTGGCAATGGGGGCTGATCGGCGGACTTGTACTGCTGTTGGGCCTGCAAGTGATCATCGCCGACCGCGCCCAGTTGGCCGCCGACGCCGGTACCCGGCCGCTGGTGTCCGGCCTGTGCACGGTGCTGCGTTGCAACCTGCCGGCCTGGCATGAGCCCAGCGCGTTCAGCATGCTCAGCCGCGACATCCGACCGGTGCCAGGCCAGCCAGGCGCCTTGCAGGTACAGGCCAGTTTCCGCAATGACGCGCGCTGGGCCCAGGCGTGGCCGGCGCTGCGGCTTTCCCTGTCCGACGCCGATGGCCGGGTTATCGGCCGGCGCACCCTGCAGCCGACCGAATACCTTGGCGCAGATGCTGATCTTCAGGCACGGCTGGAGCCGGGACAGAGCGCGCAGGTGTCCTTCCGCCTACGCGAACCGGCCTCTGCCACGGTCGCTTACAGCTTCGAATTCCAGTAACCGGGGACACCCGGCGTGGCAGGGCGGCGGTCCACGCGCTAGACTCCCTCCCCCACGCCGGGCCAGCCAACGCCCGGCATTGTCGAACTAGCGGGAACTCCCTTGAACGCTGCCCCCACCCGTCCTGACATCAGTCGTGGCGCTCCGAAGCCGCCGCTTCGTGAACATGTCGCCCAGTCCGTACGGCGCTATCTGCGCGACCTGGACGGCTGTGATGCTGATGATGTGTATGAAATCGTCCTGCGCGAGATGGAAATCCCGCTGTTCGTGGAAGTTCTGAACCACTGTGAAGGCAACCAGAGCCGCGCCGCGGCGATGCTGGGCATTCACCGCGCCACCCTGCGCAAGAAGCTGAAGGAATACGGGCTGGCATAAGCCCCCGCGTTCCTGGTCCAGGTAGAGCCGAGCCATGCTCGGCTGAAGCCTTGCCAATAGCCGCAGCTGCCGAGCGTGGCTCGGTGCCGCAGACGCATTACGTCGAAAGCCCCTGCCGGGCATGGCTCGGCACTACAGATGCATCGCCTGGGAACTCCTGCCGAGCATGGCTCGGCACTGCAGAAGCAGCTCTGCCTGCCCAGCCCGGCATCGGCCACACCATCTCCCGGCCACGGATGTGACCGCGCGGCTACAATACGGGCCCGCTTCCGCTTCCCCTGCCTCCCCATGTCTTCTGATCTGCTGCCCGTACGCCGGGCTCTGCTGTCCGTTTCCGACAAGACCGGCCTGATCGATCTGGCCCGTGCCCTGGCTGCCCGCAACGTCGAGCTGCTGTCCACCGGCGGCACCGCCAAGGCAATCCGCGAGGCCGGCCTGCCGGTCAAGGACGTGTCCGATGTCACCGGCTTCCCGGAAATGATGGACGGCCGGGTCAAGACCCTGCACCCGATGGTCCACGGCGGCCTGCTCGGCCGTGCCGGCACCGATGACGCGGTGATGGCCGAACACGGCATCGCCCCGATCGACCTGCTGGTACTGAACCTGTATCCGTTCGAGTCGGTCACCGCCAAGGCCGATTGCAGCCTGGCCGATGCCGTGGAAAACATCGACATCGGTGGCCCGGCGATGCTGCGCAGCGCAGCCAAGAATTTCGCTCGCGTTGCCGTGGCTACCAGCCCGGATCAATACGACGCGCTGCTGGCCGAACTGGCCAACAACGACGGCCAGCTGTCGGCGGCCAAGCGTTTTGAACTGTCGGCGGCCGCGTTCAACCGCGTCGCCCAGTACGACGCGGCGATCAGCAATTATCTGTCGGCCGTCACCGACACCACTGCTGCGGTGCCGGTGCGCAATGAATACCCGGCGCAGATGAATTCTTCTTTCATCAAGGTCATGGACCTGCGCTACGGCGAAAACCCGCACCAGAGCGGCGTGTTCTACCGTGACCTGTACCCGGTGCCGGGCACCCTGGCGACCTTCGTGCAGCTGCAGGGCAAGGAACTGAGCTACAACAACCTGGCCGACGCCGATGCCGCATGGGAATGCGTGCGTCAGTTCGACGTGCCGGCCTGTGTCATCGTCAAGCACGCCAATCCCTGCGGTGTAGCCGTGGCTGCCGATATTGGCGCCGCCTACGAAATGGCCTACAACACCGACCCGACCAGCGCCTTCGGCGGCATCCTCGCCTTCAACCGCACGCTGGACGCGGCCACCGCCAAAGTCATCCTCGATCGCCAGTTCGTCGAAGTGCTGATCGCCCCGGACTACGAACCAGCCGCGCTGGAATACGCCACCAAGAAAGCCAATGTGCGCGTGCTGCGCATCCCAGCCGGCGATGCCCGCAACAACTACGACACCAAGCGCATTGGTTCGGGCCTGCTGATCCAGAGTGCAGACAACCGCGGCATGAGCGCCGACGAGCTGAAGACCGTCACCCAGCGCGCGCCGACGGCTGCCGAGCTGCGTGACCTGCTGTTCGCCTGGCGTGTGGCCAAGTACGTCAAGTCCAATGCGATTGTCTATGCCAAGGACGAGCGCACCATCGGCGTTGGCGCCGGCCAGATGAGCCGCGTCTACTCGGCACGCATCGCCGGTATCAAGGCCGCCGATGCTGGCCTGGTGGTGCCGGGTTCAGTGATGGCATCGGATGCGTTCTTCCCGTTCCGCGATGGCCTGGATGCCGCTGCCGAAGCTGGCATCACCGCGGTGATCCAGCCGGGTGGTTCGATGCGCGACAACGAAGTGATCGCTGCCGCCGACGAACATGGCATCGCCATGGTGTTCACTGGCGTGCGTCACTTCCGTCACTGAGTACCGCAACGATGGCGACAGGGGTGTTTCAAAAGGGGGTTGCCCTGGCGATCGCGGCGCTGTTGGCCGCCTGCCAACAGGGCACGCCTGCGCCATCGGCCGATGCCGACAAGCCGCCAGTGCTGCGCCACGACGACGCCGTACTGGCGCTGCTGCAACAGCGTTACGGTGCCCCCGCGCAATTGCAGGGGGAGTGGGCACAGCAGTTGGAAGATGCTGGCACCGGGCACGCACGCCCGGTCCGTCGCGACGTCTGTGCCGACCAGAGTGTTGTCATCAGCGAGAGCCGCTACCGCATGCTTGCGGTATGCACGCACTACGACAACGCAAGCTCGATCGAGTTGGGCACCAGCGATTTCATCGTGTTGCGTGAAGCGGTCGACGGCAGCATGCAGCTGGCAGCAGAACTTTCAGGGCGCGCCAGCGGTGCCAACGGCCAACCGGGGAGCGTCACTACCGTGCAGGTAGGTGCCGCCGCCTGGGCCTATCAAGTCGATGACGAAGTGCTGCAGATTGGCGCCCGCATGCGTAACCGTTCGTGGGTGGTGTTTGCCGGCAACGACGCGCTGCATGACGCCGGTTGGCTGCGCACGCACCTTGACGACCACAACGCAGTGGACTGCGGCAGCACCGGCAACTGCAGGAACGGCAGCCTGGACCTGAATTTCGACGCCGTACCCGACAACAGCCAATCGCAGCTAACTTACTGGCCACTGCGCGTGCACGAGACAGGCCGCGACTGCAAGGGCAAGGTGGATGCGACGCACAGCATCGCCTATGACCCGGCGCAAGCCCGCTATCAAATACCTTCCACCATGCAGATCGAGGCTTGCAGCTGATGCGCAGTGTTCTTTTCGCCGTTACCGTCGCCTGCTGCGGCGTACTGCTTACCGGCTGTGGCAACGGCAAGCTCACTGAAGCCCAGCACAGCGCCCTGGCCACACTTGGCAAGCAGCTGCCCAAGCCTTACCGCGATGGTTTGATCACCGACTCGGCGCACCGCCACGGTGACGACATCGTCTTCGTCGTGCGCTTTCCCGGTGCGACTGTCGCCATGGCCAAAGCAAAACCGGAAGTATTCGAGGCATTGCGCCGTGACGAAGACGAATCCATCACCGAGCTCTGCATGGAACCGGCATTGGCCCCGGTCTATGCCGCAGGTGGTGGTGTGCGCCGCCGCTTCGTGGATGCCAACGGCGCGGTGTTCTTTGAAGTCGAACTGAAAGCCAAGCATTGCACCCCCCATTGATGCCCCTCAGGAACTGACCCCATGAAAATCCTCGTCATCGGCTCTGGTGGCCGCGAACATGCCCTGGCCTGGAAGTTGGCGCAATCAGCGCGCGTAAGCGAAGTGATCGTCGCCCCCGGCAACGCTGGCACCGCCACCGAGGGCAAATGCCGCAATGTCGCGATCAAGGTCAATGACATTGATGGCCTGCTGAGGCTGGCGCAGGACGAGGCCGTGGGCCTGACCGTAGTCGGCCCGGAAGTACCGCTGGTGCTCGGCGTGGTAGATCGCTTCCGCGATGCCGGCCTGCGCATCTTCGGGCCGACGGCTGCCGCTGCTCAGCTGGAAGGCAGCAAGGCCTTCGCCAAGGACTTCCTGGCACGCCATGGCATTCCCACTGCGTACTACGCCGTGCACACCGAGGTTGATGCCGCACTGGCCTACCTGCACGAAAAGGGCGCGCCCATCGTGATCAAGGCCGACGGGCTTGCCGCCGGCAAGGGCGTGATCGTGGCGATGACAATGGAAGAAGCCGAAGCCGCCGTGCACGACATGCTCAGCGGCAATGCCTTTGGCGATGCCGGTGCGCGCGTGGTGATCGAGGAATTCCTCGAAGGCGAAGAAGCCAGTTTCATTTCGATGGTCGACGGCCGCATCGCGTTGCCGATGGCCACCAGCCAGGACCACAAGCGCGTGGGCGACGGCGACACCGGCCCCAATACCGGCGGCATGGGCGCGTACTCGCCGGCCCCGGTGGTGACGCCGGACGTGCATGCACGGGTGATGCGCGAGGTGGTGGAGCCGACCGTGGCCGGCATGATCGCCGACGGTGTGCCGTTCACCGGTTTCCTGTATGCCGGTTTGATGATCGATGCCGATGGCGCACCGAAGGTGATCGAGTTCAATGTGCGCTTCGGCGACCCGGAAACCCAGCCGGTGATGCTGCGCCTGCAGTCGGATCTGGTGGACCTGGTGGAAGCGGCCATTGATGGCGCGTTGGCAGGTGTGGATGCGCAATGGGATCCGCGTCCGTCGCTGGGCGTTGTACTGGCCGCCAAGCCCTACCCGGAAATGCCGATCACCGGTGATGTGGTCAGCGGGCTGGGCGACGTGCCGGCCAGTGCCAAGGTATTCCATGCCGGCACCGCACTGGATGCTGACGACAATGTGGTCAGTGCTGGCGGTCGTGTGCTGTGTGTTGCTGCATTGGGTGACAGCGTGAGCGATGCACAGAAGCGCGCCTATGCAGGTGTGGCCAGGATCCACTGGGCCAACGAGTTCCACCGCAACGACATCGGCTGGCGCGCGATCGCGCGTGAGCAGCAGTAAGCGGAGCTCACCCCTCCCAAACCCTCCCCTGCACTTCGTGCAAGGGAGGGGGCATGTAGTGCCGAGCCATGCTCGGCAGAGGCTCTACTAGTAAAGCCTCAGCCGAGCATGGCTCGGCTCTACATTTGAACGCCCCAGCCGAGCATGGCTCGGCTCTACATTTGCAGGTTGCAGCCGAGCATCGCTCGGCGCTAGCGATGCACGCTACCAATGCTCGCCGCCGGATAACGCAGGCCGGCAGCCGCATCCACCGGGAACACGGCATCGATCCGTGCCAGGTCCTCGGCACCGAGCACCACATCCAGCGCGCCCAGGTTTTCCTCCAGGTAGGCCAAACGCTTGGTACCCGGGATCGGTACCAGGTCATCGCCCTGCGCCAGCACCCATGCCAGCGCCAATTGCCCCGGCGTCACACCCTTGTCGGCGGCAATCGCATTGACCTGTTCCACCAGCGCCAGGTTGCGGGCGAAGTTCTCGCCCTGGAAGCGCGGGGAATGGCGTCGGTAATCGTCGGCCTCGAAATCGGCCGGGCTGCGGATAGCACCGGTCAAAAAACCACGACCCAGCGGCGAGTACGGCACGAAGCCAATGCCCAGCTCACGTACCGTCGCCAGCACGTCGTTCTGCTCCGGCTCGCGTGACCACAGCGAATACTCGGTCTGCAGCGCGGTAATCGGATGGACCGCATGCGCGCGGCGGATCGTCTGCGGCGCTGCCTCGGACAGCCCCAGATAACGCACCTTGCCCTGCTCGACCAGCCGCGCCATCGCACCAACCGTGTCCTCGATCGGCACCTGCGGGTCGACACGGTGCTGGTAGTACAGATCGATATGATCCACGCCCAGTCGCTGCAGGCTGGCCTCGCAGGCCGCCTGCACATACTCAGGCCGGCCATCGACACCACGCGCCTGCGCATCACTGGCATCCAGGCGCACGCCGAACTTGGTGGCCAGGAACACCTGCCCGCGACGATCGGCGATCGCCTTGCCCACCAGCACCTCATTGGTATGCGGGCCGTACATGTCGGCGGTGTCCAGCAGGGTCACGCCACGCTCCAGCGCGCGATGGATCACCGCGATCGAGGCGGCGTCATCGCCACGGCCACCATAGAACGCGCTCATGCCCATGCAGCCCAGGCCCATCGCGGAAACAACCGGGCCATCACGGCCAAGCACTCGGGTTTTCATTGGCAACTCCAGCTCAGGAACGGGGATGGCCACTGTAGGCGCTCGCCACTATGGCAATAAAGGCAGATACTCCGCACTTACCATGAAGTAGATCTTCACAATGGATGCCACTCTGCTGCCGGCCCTATCAGCCTTTGCCTGCGTCGCCCGCCATGCCAGCTTCCGCCGCGCCGCCGACGAACTGGCGGTCTCGCCCTCGGCCTTGTCACAGACCATCCGCAACCTGGAACACCGCCTCGGCACCCGCCTGTTGCAGCGGACCACACGTCGGGTCGGGCTGACCGAAGCCGGCCATCGCCTGTTGCAGGAAACCGCGCCAGCGCTGGCGCAGATCCGCGATGCGCTGTGCGCGGTCGAGCAGAACCGCGATGTCGCCACCGGCCAGCTGCGCATCACCGCACCGCGCTTTGCCATCGAGTACCTGCTGCTGCCGCACCTGGCGGCATTCCACCAGGCCTACCCGCAGGTGGAGGTGGAACTGGCGATGCAGGCCGCCATGGTCGATGTGGTTGGCGAAGGTTTCGATGCCGGCATCCGCCTGGGCGAATCCTTGGCCGACGGCATGATCGCTGTTCCACTGGGGCCACCGCTGCGCTGGATCGTCGTGGCCGCACCGGGCTATCTGCAGCGGCACGGCACCCCGAGTACGCCCGAGGCGTTGATGAGCCATGCCTGCATTCGCCACCGCAGCAGCAACGGCCGCGTGATGGCCTGGGAGTTCAGCCGCGAAGGCCGCGACTTCACCCTGGACGTCAGCGGCCCCCTCTTGCTCAATGACAGTCCGCTGGCATTGCAGGCGGCGTGTGCGGGCATCGGCCTGCTGCAGGTATTCGAACCGATCGCGCGCGCAGCGATCGACGCCGGTCACCTGGTCGCCCTGCTGGAAGACTGGCAGCCGGCCTATGCCGGCTTCCATCTTTACTACCCCTCGCGCGAACAACTTGCACCCAAGCTGAGGGTATTCCTGGATTTCATGCGCGCAGCCAACGCCACAACGTAACGGCGCGTCGCCGCCCGCATCGTTGACCCTTGCCTGCACTGCGGCAGCACCGCAAGCTGGAGGCCCGATGATCCCGCGAGTCCCCGCTTCCGGCATGCGCCGTCTCGACCGTCACCTGGGCCAGCTCTGGGCCCACGAAAAAGCCAGTTACGGGCTGCGCGTGTTCATCGCGCTGACCGCCGCCATTGCCTATGGCTGGTACGACGGCCATATCGAAGCCATCCCCGGCCTGTTCCTGGGCATCATCGCCAGCGCCATCGCCGAGACCGACGACAACTGGTGGGGGCGCACCAAGTCGGTGCTGCTGTCACTGCTGTGCTTCACCGCCGCCGCAGCTGCGGTGATCGTGCTGTTTCCGCAGCCATTGCCGTTCATCGCCACGCTGGCGCTGGCCGCATTCGGACTGACGCTGCTGGGCGCCTTGGGCGAGCGCTATGCCTCGATCGGCCAGGCCACGGTGACACTGGCGATCTACGCCATGATCGCGCTGGACCAGCACCACGGCAGCAGCCCGCAACAGGCCTTGCGCGAGGTGATCCCGCTGCTGGTAGGCGCAGCCTGGTATGGACTGCTATCGATCCTGTGGACCGCGATGTTCGCCAACCGCCCGGTCCGCGAACGGCTGGCACGGTTGTTCTTCGAACTGGGCCGTTATCTGCAGCTCAAGGCCGATCTGTTTGAACCGGTGCGGCACGGCAATCTGGAAGCACGCCGGCTGGCGCTGGCCGAGCAGAACGTGCGCGTGGTGCAGGCATTGAACATCGCCAAGACTGCCATCCTCAGCCGCTTTGGCCGCTCCGGCCGGCCCGGCGTGCAGTCAGGCCTGTACTTCCGCCTGTATTACATGGCGCAGGACTTTCACGAGCGCGCCAGTTCCTCGCACTATCCCTATGAAGCGCTGGCCGACGCGTTCTTCCACAGCGACGTGCTGTACCGCTGCCGGCGCCTGCTGTCGCTGCAGGGCAAGGCCTGCCAGGCTTTGGGCCAGGCCATCCGCCTGCGCCAGCCATTCGACTATGGTGAACAGACCCGTGTCGCCGGCCAGGACCTGCAGTCCTCGCTGCAGTACCTGCGCGAGCAGCGCAATCCGCAGTGGACGCGCCTGCTTGGCTCCTTGCAGCTACTTGCCGCCAACCTGTCCAGCATCGAGCGCCAGCTGTCCGAAGCCGCACTGGCCGATACCCCGCTTGAAGGCATCGATACCCGCCTGCGCGATTCCTCACCGCACACCCTGCGCGAGATGGGCGCCCGCCTGCGCCAGGCCCTGACGCCTGGCTCACTGCTGTTCCGCCACGGCGTGCGCATCGGCATCGCGCTGATCGCAGGTTACGCGCTGCTCAAACTGGTGCACCCGGACAACGGCTACTGGATCCTGCTGACCATCGTCTTTGTCTGCCGGCCGCACTTCGGCGCCACGCGTCTGCGCCTGGTCCAGCGTATTGCCGGCACCCTGCTTGGCCTGGGCGTCACCTGGGCGCTGATGCAGCTGTTCCCGGGCACTGGCCTGCAGTTGTTGCTGGCGTTGGCAGCGGCGCTGCTGTTCTTCATTACCCGTACCGACCGCTACCTGCTGGCAACGGCTGCGATCACGGTGATGGCCTTGCTCTGCTTCAACCTGATTGGCAATGGCTTCGTACTGATCTGGCCACGCCTTCTGGATACCTTGATCGGTTGTGGTATTGCCGCGATCGCCTCGCTGCTGATCCTGCCGGACTGGGAAGGCCGGCGCCTGCACAAGGTGATGGCACAAGTAATTGCCACCAGCACCGCCTATCTGGATGAAGTGCTGGGCCAGTACCGCAGCGGGATGCGCGATGACCTGCCCTATCGCATTGCCCGCCGCGACATGCACAACGCCGACGTCGCCTTGTCGGTCGCCTTGTCCAACATGCTGCGCGAGCCCGGTTACGCACGCGGCAATCTGGATGCTGGCTTTCGATTCCTCGGCTTGTCCAATACCTTGCTTGGCTATCTGTCGGCACTCGGCGCGCACCGAGCGCAGGCCGATGCGGTCAACGACGACGGTTTGATAGCAAGTGGCCATCGCCAGCTGCAGCAATCACTGGCGGGGCTGGCAGATGCCCTGGGCAAACGCCAGGCTGCCACCCCGCAGGAAGATGAGATAGCACTGGCCGATGCGCTGGAGCAGATGGCCGAGGAGATTGACGACAAATCACGCCTGGTGCGCACCCAGCTGGCCTTGATGCTGCGCTTGCTGCCCAAGCTCAGGGCGGCGGCGGATGAGGCGATAGTGCCGGCTGCCGGGATGCAGGTTGCGAACTGATCCATTGCCCCTGTAGTCGCGGCAGGCGTTGGCGATTGCGGAGTTGTAGCCCGGGCTACTGAGGCTGTGGCTTTTGCCGTTGCTCTCCCTTCTCCCGCCTGCGGGGGAAGGTGCCCAACGGGCGGATGGGGGGACGCTTTGGCTTTGGCATGAGCACTTGCTCTTGCCAGAACCGCCTTGCCAACCAGCTGGCATGTCCATCCCTTCAACTGATCCATCACCCGCTTGGCGGCATACGCCGCGCCTACCGCCGCTTTCTGGCCGGCACGCAATACACCAGCAGGCCGATCACGGCGATCACACCGCCCAGTACACACACTCCCCACCACCCAAAACGCGTCCATGCCAGCGTACTCAGCGCCGAGCCGCTGGCGCCGCCGATGAAATAGCAGGTCATGTAAGCCGAGGTGATGCGACTGCGTGCGCCTTCATCCAACTGATAGATCACGCTCTGGTTGTTGATGTGCACCGCCTGCACCGCGATGTCCAACAGCAGCACACCGCTGATCAACGCAGCCAGCGACACCGGCGCGAATGCCAACAGCAACCAGGACAGCAACATCAGCACCAGGCCACCGCCAGCAACCCAGTGCCCCAGACCGCGATCACTGAGCTTGCCGGCACCGCTGGCAGCCAAGGCGCCCGCCGCGCCGATCAGGCCGAACACGCCGATCGTGGTGATCGAATACCCATAGGCAGGCCCCGCCAGCAGGAAAGCCAGCGGCGTCCAGAACACGCTGAAACCGGCAAACAACAGCGCGCCCAACAGCGAGCGCTGGCGCAGCACCGGCTCGTCGCGCAACAACGCCAGCACCGACCCGATCAGGCGCGGATAGGACAGGCTGGCGGTGGGCTGGTGTGCCGGCAACACCCGCGCAAGCACCAAGGCCAGCAGCAACACCACCGCGCAAGCCACCCAATAGATGGTGTGCCATGAGCCGATGCCCGCCAGCACGCCCGATGCAGTCCGCGCCAGCAGGATGCCCAGCAACAGGCCTGCCATGATGGTGCCCACCACCCGCCCACGATGCTCCGGGCTGGCCAACGTCGCGGCATGCGGCACGATCACCTGCGCCGCCACTGCACTCAGGCCAGCCAACGCGGTACCCGCCAACAACTGGGCGAAATGCCCGGCGCTTGCGCTGATCGCCAGGCCGACCGCGGCAAGCACGAACAAACCAACGATCAGCCGGCGCCGTTCCAGCCGGTCCCCCAGCGGCACGATCAGCAACAGTCCGGTGGCATAGGCCAACTGGGCGACCGTCACCACCCAACCGGCCCGACTGGCGTCCATCTGGAAAACGTCGGCCAGTATCTGCAGCAGCGGCTGGGCGTAGTAATTGCTGGCCACGATCACACCGGTGGCGGCGGCCAACAGCAGGACCTGGCCTTGGCTGAGCGGGCGATGGACGGAGGCGGATGTGGTCATCTGGCGGCATCACGGCGGGAACGGGGGCCAGTCTGGCGGGCACAGATCAATGACACAAATGCATTGTCATCATCTGATACATCTGTTTTAGTGATTGCATGTTCACCCTGCGTCAGCTGGAATTTGCCGTCGCCGTTGCCGAAGAAGGCGGCTTCACTGCGGCCGCCGCACGCTGCCACACCGTGCAATCGGCACTGAGCCACCAGATTGCGCGGCTGGAAGACGCCTTTGGCGCGCGGTTGTTCGAGCGCAGCCCCCGCCGCGTACGCCCAACCGCCGCCGGCGAGGTATTCCTCGACAACGCGCGACGCACCCTGCAGGCCGCCGCGCGGCTGCAGGAAGAGATGGCGCTGACGCTGGGCACCGTGCGCGGCCGTATCAACATCGGCCAGATCACCTCGCTCAACGTGGTCGACGTGCCGGCGCTGCTCTCGGCGTTCCGCGCCGCCCATCCAGCCGTGGAGGTTCACCTGAAGGTGGGCATGAGCGATGCATTGCTGGCCGAACTGGAGGACGGCCAGCTGGACCTGGCCCTGGTCGGCATCGGCCCACAGGTTCCGCTGCCACCCCAGCACCGCTTGCTGCATGAAGAGGGCTTGTCCTTGGTCATGCCCCCGGACCATCCGCTGGCCGCACAAAGCGCAGTCGCACTGCAGTCCTTGCAAGGCCTGCCGCTGGCCGCCCTGATACCGGGCGCCGGGGTAAGGCGCATGCTTGATGACGCCCTGCGCGAGCGCGGCATCCAGGCGCAACTGCAATACGAAGTCACCCACAGCGAGCTGCAGCAACAGCTGGTCGCCGCGGGGCTGGCGGTTGCGGTGGTGCCCGACAGCATGGCCGCGCGCATGCAGCGCACTGTCGTGCGGCCCTTGCTTGAGACCTTCCACTTCCGCACCTGTGCGGTATGGCGCGCCGACCCCACCCCTGCGGCGCGGGCATTGCTGGAGCTGTTGCCCGACAGCACCCGCTGAGGAGCACCTGCAACGCCCAGCGCTCTTGCCCGATACCTCCATGCTGTTCTGCTAATGTGCCGCGCAGCACCGAGGAGACACGATGTCCGGCCACAACCAGTTCGCCCTGCTCAGGCAGCGCCGCTTCCTGCCCTTCTTCATCGTCCAGGCGCTGGGCGCGTTCAACGACAACATCTACCGCCAGGCGATCATCGGCCTGCTGTTCTACCTGGGCGTCAGCACCGAAGAACGCACGCTCTACACCAACCTGGCGCCGGCGCTGTTCATCCTGCCCTACTTCCTGTTCTCCGCCCTGGCCGGGCAGATCGCCGAGAAACTCGAGAAGCAGAAGCTCATCGTCATCACCACGACGATGGAAATCGTGATCATGTCGCTGGCGGCGATCGGTTTCCTCACCCAGAACATGCCGGTGCTGCTGATCGCGCTGTTCTGCACGGGCCTGCAATCGACCTTGTTCGGCCCGGTCAAGTATTCGGTGCTGCCCTCCATCCTCAAGCCCGAGGAACTCACCGGCGGCAACGGCCTGGTGGAAATGGGCACGTCCATCTCCATCCTTACCGGCATGATCGCCGGCGGCATGATTTTCGCCCTGGCCGGCGCCTATGGCCCGATCGTGGCCGCGGTAGCCATCATCGCCCTGGCCCTGGCCGGCAACATCGCCGCGCGGATGATTCCCAAGGTGGATGCCGGCGCGCCCGAACTGAAGCTCAGCTGGAACCCCATCAGTGAATCGCTGGCAGTACTGCGCCTTGCCAAGAAGCAGAAGGCAGTGCGCAACGCGATCCTGGGCGTGTCCTGGTTCTGGTTCTTCGGCACCATCCTCACTTCACAGCTGCCCACCTATGCCGAAGTGAACCTGGGCGGCGGATCCACCTTGTACATCTTCGCGCTGGCCTTGTTCTCGCTGGGTACCGGTACCGGTTCGCTGCTGTGTGAAAAGCTCTCCGGGCGCATCGTCGAGATCGGTCTGGTGCCATTGGGTGCGTTCGGCATGAGCGCCTTCCTGCTTGACCTGCACTTCGCGCGGACCGGCTCCGTCACCGCAACCGGCCTGGATGTGGCCGGCTTCGTCCAGCAGCCGGGCAGCTGGCGCATCATCATCGACCTGCTGGGCATCGGCCTGTTCACCGGCTTCTTCGTGGTGCCGCTGTTCGCGCTGATCCAGAGCCGCACGCCGAAATCGGAAATGTCGCGCGTGTTCGCCGCGCTCAACATCCAGAACTCGGGTTTCATCGTATTGGCAGCGGTGCTCGGCCTGCTTACCCAGAGCCTGCTCAAGTGGACCATCCCCCAGTTGTTCCTGGCCCTGGCCATCGCCAACGTGCTGGTAGCGGTCTATATCTTCAGCATCGTCCCCGAATTCCTGATGCGCTTCCTCAGCTGGGTGATGGTGCGCACCCTGTACCGGCTGCGGGTCAAGGACGTGGAAGGCAACGTACCGGACGAAGGCGCAGCGCTGATCGTCTGCAACCATGTGAGCTACATGGATGCACTGATCCTGTCGGCGGTGGTGCCGCGGCCCGTGCGCTTCGTCATGTACTACAAGATCTTCAACATCCCGGTGATGCGCTGGATCTTCAAGACCGCCAAGGCCATCCCCATCGCCAGCCCCAAGGAAGACGCCGCGCTCATGCAGCGCGCCTTTGACGAGGTGGATGCGGCGCTGGCCGAGGGCGAACTGGTCTGCATCTTCCCGGAGGGCGCCTTGACCAAGGATGGCGAGATCGCCGCCTTCAAGTCAGGCGTGGAAAAAATCCTGGCGCGGCGACCGGTGCCGGTCGTGCCCATGGCCCTGAAGGGGATGTGGGCCAGCATGTGGAGCCGACGCGACACCCGCCTGGGCCGGATGCGGGTACCGCGGCGGTTCCGGGCCCACATCGAGGTAGTCGCCGGACCCAGTGTGAATGGGGAAAGCAGCAGCGCAGCCGCCCTCGAAGCCGCAGTGCGTAGGCTTCGTGGTGATGAAGCATAGGAATACCAGCTTTCCAGAAGTGAGACTTCTGGCTACCCTACGCCCCAAGGCACACGCGTATGGGTACAGCGCGCGGTGCATCGCCAAGGGGAGTCATGGAACAGACCACGCAAACAACCACGCTGCCAGCCGTACCCGCGCCCACCGCGACCGTGCAGCAGGTGCACCACTACTACCACCCACAGAAATCCGGTGGTACCGCGGCCCTGCTCGAGGTCATACCGGGTCTGTTCCAGGTATTCGGCATCGGCCACATCTACGCCGGCAACGTGGTGCTGGGGCTGCTCTTCATGTTCGGCTACTGGGCGCTGGCGTTCGTCAACTTCCTGCTGTGCTTTGTCTTCATCGGCTTCATCACCTGGCCCCTATGCTGGGTCGCAACCATGATCATTTCGCCGTTGATCGCGGCCAATACCTGCAAGTCACGCTGATCTATCCCAACAAGGAGCTTTAAGTGAATACCAGCAGTCCTGTCGTCTCCAACAACCTCGTCTGGGCCATCCTGGCCACTGTGTTCTGCTGCCTGCCGCTGGGCATCGTCTCGATCATCAATGCAGCCAAGGTCAATGGCCTGCTGGCAGCCGGTGACGTGGCCGGTGCGCGTGACGCCTCGGAAAAGGCCAAGAAGTGGGCGATCTACGCCGCAGCTGCAGGTGTCATCGTGACCATCCTGTACATCGTGCTGGTCATGGTGCTGGGCATTGGTGGCGCCGTGGGCGGCAGCAACGGCTACTGATGCAACAGAAGGAGCCGGATGCCTTGGCATCCGGCTCTTCAACCCGATGGTGATTCCGCAACATCTGCTTCGTTATGCACCGCTGGCCGCGATGGGCGGCATCGCCGTCGGTGCGATAGCCATCCTCGGCAGGATCGACCCGAACGTCGCCGGCAATCCGCTGCCCTCCTGTCCCTTCTATGCGTTGACCGGCATCTGGTGCCCGGGTTGTGGCAGTACCCGATGCCTGCACGCGCTGGTCCACGGTGACCTGGGGCAGGCCATGGGCATGAACCCCCTGCTGGTCGTATCCATCATTCCAACCCTGATCATGGCCCTGCATGGCGCCGGCTTCTGGCCGAAGCGGTTGAATTGGGCGGTACGGCTGTTCGCCCGTCCCATGCTGTGGATGTTTGTCATCTGCGGGTTCTGGATCACCCGCAATCTGCCTTGGTATCCGTTCAACCTGCTTGCACCCGGTTGAATCCTGGCTGCGCCTGACGGCGCTTCCCGGCTGAAGAAGCCTGGCGCCAAACGGCAGTCGTCGTTGCGGCTGGGCCAGGCAGCCCGGGCTCAGCCTACCCAGCCAGCAATCACCAGCATCGCAACCAGCGCCATCCACAGCAGCAGCATGCGCCACACCACGCTCATCGCGTCGCGCAGGTCCGGGTAGCGCTCATCAACAGGCACATGACCGGATAACTGCGCCTCTTCCGCCTCTTCCACCAGCTCGGCGCCCACGCTGGCGCGCGCGGCCTCGGGCAGGAAACCGATCTGCAGTGCCCAGCGATTGCCACCGGAGCGACGCCAGGCCGAAAAAACCGTGTCGAAATTGCCCACCAGCGCCATGGACAGCGTCATCAACTGCGCCACCGGCCATTCCAGCACCGCCAATGCCCAATCCCCGGCCGTGCGTGCGGATACCGCCAGCTGTGCCGACTGCGCGCCTTGCGTAGCCTGCGCCAAGAGGCGATACAACAGCACACCGGCAGGCCCCAGCAGCAGGAACCAGAACAGCGGCGCGAACCAGCGGCGCAGGGCATTGATCGCCGTCGCTCCCACCAGGCTGGCCATGTCCTCACGCATGCTGCCGCCGGCAGATTGCAGATGGGACAGGGTTGCGTCACGACGGCCCGTGTCGTCGGCATCGATCACCGCCTCCACATCGCGGTCCAGATCACGTGGTCCCCAGCACAATGCCAGCATGGCCACGCCAAAAAGCAGCGACGGCAGACCAAACAGGCGGTCGTCCAACGCCCACTGCAACAGCGCCACCAACCCAACCAGTGGTGCGATGGCCCACAGCAACAGGTAACGGTTGCCTTCGCCCTCGCCACTATTGGCCTGCAACCAGGCCAACCAGCGACCGAACCAGCGCCAGTCGCGCAGCACGGACAGCAGTGCCGGCGCCAGGTGGCCCAGCACGAGTGCGGCAATCACTGCTACCAGGGTCGTGAACATGCGCTTCCTCCGGGCTGCGATTGTAGGCGCTGGCGCCGTCGCTTACCCATGATCTGGATCAGTGCCCGGCTGGCGTCGATACCAGTGTTCGACCAGGCTGCGGGCAATGGATATCGGTGCCGGCAGCAACAGCCCGACACCATCATCGGATTGCTCGCGTTGCAGGGCGGCGGCGACTTCCTCACGGCTGCACCAGCGAGCATCCTCCAACTCGCCATCAACCGTTGGAAGGTCGTCGTGGGCACTGGCGGCAAAACCCACCATCAGCGCCCCCGGAAAGGGCCAGGGCTGGCTGCCCAGGTAACGCGCCTCGATCACCCGCACCCGGGTTTCTTCATAAACCTCGCGAACGACCGTCTGCTCGAAGGTCTCGCCCGGCTCCACGAAGCCGGCCAGCACCGAGTAGCGGCGGGGTGCCCAATTGGCCTGGCGACCCAGCAGCAGGCGCCCATTGTTCTCGACGGCCACGATGATGGCCGGATCCACCCGCGGGTAGTGCTCGGTACCGCATTGGGGACAATGGCCGATGAAACCGGCACGGCCAAAACTGACCGCCGCGCCACAGACCCCGCAATAGCGGTTGCGCGAATGCCAGTACGACATGCCGCGTGCGTAGGAAAAGATGTTGGCCAGCGCTGCCGGCCAGATCACCGCCGCCTGGCGAAGATCGACCCGCCCCGGCGCCTGCACGGTGACATTGCCCACCTCGACCACGAACCATGCCGCGGCCGGGTCCTTGCCCAGGTAGATGGCAGTGCCAGGGCCACCGCCCAGCTCACGCCCCAAGGGCAGGAAGGGCTGATCATCAGCCATGGCCAAGGCGCGGCCGTCGGTGTCCAGCACCAGCACCCGCGCGTCGGGCCAAAGTGCGGCCAATGCATCGGCATCGGCGCGCAGCGTGTCACCACGGTCCAGCGCCGTCGCGGCGAAGGCGTACCCGGAAAACTTGTATTCAGCGTTTAGCATCGACCAGAGCCTGCCGCCAAAGCGCGGCCTTCGCAAGCCGCATCCAACGCAGCCCCCCAGTGGGATCCGGTCTAGACCGAGAAACTGCTGCCGCAGCCGCAGGTGGTGCGGGCATTGGGGTTGCGGATCACGAACTGGGCACCGGTCAGGCTTTCGCTGTAATCGACCTCGGCACCCATCAGGTACTGCAGGCTCAACGGATCCACCAGCAAGGTCACACCTTCGGTCACCACGGCCAGGTCATCCTCGGCGCGGTTTTCATCGAACTCGAAGCCGTACTGGAAACCAGAACAGCCGCCACCCTGGATATAGACACGCAGGGCGAGGGCATCATTGCCTTCGTCCTGGATCAATTCACGCACCTTGGCCGCTGCCGACGGAGTGAAGTTCAGCGGCCGGTCCAGGGACTGGTAATCAGGCGCCGGCTGCGCACCGGGCAGGGAAATCAGCGTACTCATGCGCCCAGCATGGGGGCGCCGGCAGGCTGATTCAAGCCTCGGCTGCTTCAGCCTTGCGCGATTTGCCGTTGCTCTTTTCTTCCGGAGCCGGCAATGCAGCCACCGCAGCTGAATGGACCAGGCGGCCGTTGAGCTGGGCGCCAGCGTTCATTTCCACCACCGAGTAATGGACGTTGCCCGTTACCCGTGCGCTCGGGGTCAGCTCGACCCGCTCGCTGGCGTGCACATCGCCGTCCATGCGGCCGCTGAGCACCACCACCGAGGCACGCACTTCGCCTTCGATGTGCCCCTGCTCGGCCAGCGTCAGCACGGCATTGGCGCCCTCTTCGGCAACAACCTTGCCCAGGATGCGGCCTTCCACGTACAGGCCACCGCTGAAGACCACGTCACCACGGATCACCACCTGCGGCCCGATCAGGGCATCCACGACCAGATGGCTGTCGCGGTTGGACTTGTTACCGAACATGTTTACTCCCCTCTGCCGCTACCGGCGAGTTTCCAATCAAAAGTCTGCGTCGCGCCTCCCCCAGGCCCGGACAGGGAGACTCGCACACGTTGCGGCGTGAAATCCCGGGGCAGCATCACGCTACCGTCCAACTGCTGGAAATAGCGGAAGGAATAATCCTGCCCCGGCACGTTCTTGCGCTGATGTAGGTCATCCCAGCTGACGGTTGTCAGCTTTCCATCCTTGACGCCCTCAACGGAAAACCGCATCTGCCCCTGGCTGATTGCTCCACGATTGAGGTTCTGGGTGAGAACCACGCTGTAATGCCACGTCCCAGCGGCTTCTGGGCTGAACTCGGCCGAGTGCGCATTGAGCCCCTTGCGCTGGCTGGTGGAGCCCACCAGCCGCTCGTAGAAGGCGACGTCGGCACGCAAGCCGGCGATTTCCTCGTCACGCTCGGCCAGTGAGGCCTGCACTTCGGTATTGGCTGCGCGGCTGATCTTGTCGGAGGCCTCCAGCGTCGCCTGCCGCTGGCGCAGTTCCTCGACCTGGCTGCGCTGCTGTTCCACCAGTTGTTCACTCTGCCGCAGCTTGGTGCGCAGGCCACCGCTGTCCGGCGAGGCATAGCGCGCCGCCAACCAACCCACCAGCAGCAGCGACAACAGCCAGCCGGCGGCAACGATGGCAATGGGAAGCCAGCCCGGGCGCGAACGGGCAGCGCCACGCGGGGTGATCTGGAAACGCGAGGAAGGTCGGGGAGTCATGGCAGGATCCGGCCCGCCCCTGGTTCAGGGACTGGCTTGTGCTCCGTCTGAAACGACGTGCGAGTGTAAACGACCCTGCCGCCTGCGCGCTGGCCCGCCGGCATCTGGCATTCACTGCTGTCATGCTCGATAGTTGCGATCCTGCTCACAGTTACCCGCCGGACCCTTCCCATGACCGAAGCCCACGTATTCGTCATCGGCATCCTGCTGGCCTGGCTGGCTGGCATCCGTGTCTATCTGACTGTCTTCGGCGTTGGCCTGGCCGGCATCATGGGCTGGGTCGACCTGCCACCGGCCTTGCAGGCTACCGAGTCGTGGTGGGTGCTGGGCACCTCTGGCGCGCTGGCCGTGGCCGAATTCTTCGCCGACAAGATCCCAGGCGTGGATTCGATCTGGGATCTGCTGCAAACCCTCGCACGCGTCCCCGCGGGCGCCTTCCTCGCCGCAGCTACCTTGTCGCCCGACGGTGACCTCAGCACCGGCGTACTTGCTGCCGGCGCCGGCGTCGCACTGGCAAGCCACGGCCTGAAGGCCGGAACGCGTGCCCTGCTCAATACCTCACCTGAGCCAGCCAGCAACTGGGTGGCCTCGGTTGCCGAGGACAGCGTAGTGATCGGTGGATTGGCATTGGCGTTGGCACATCCGTGGCTGGCGTTGATTTTCGTACTCGGTGCCAGCATTGCCGGAGCGTTGATCGTGTGGCTGGTTTGGCGCATGTTGTGGCGGGGCCTGAAGCGCGTGTTCGCCACGCCACCGCAAGCCAGCAGCCCTTCAACGCACGGCGAGCAGTCGCTGCCACCCGCTCCTTGAACGCATAATTCAGTCGATGGCCAGTCTCGATACCTCTGCTACCGCCCGCCCGCAATACGCGGAAACCCCACCTGCCGACTTCTGGCAACGCTGGAGCGTGCTCAACACCGCGCCCACCGACGCGGTGCAGGCGCAGATCAAGGCCGATGCGGGGGCGGTGACGATCGCGCCCGGCATCAATGCCGGCGAAGACACGCCCTATCGCGTCCTGATCGTCGAGGACAACCGCTCCCAGGCATTGTTCGCGCAGAGCGTGCTGCACGGGGCTGGTATGCAGGCCTTCGTGCAGATGGACGTGGACGGCGTGCAGCAGGCCATCAGCGAACATCGCCCGGACCTGATCCTGATGGACCTGCACATGCCGGGCCTTGATGGCATGCGCCTGACCGCAATGATCCGCCAACAGCCGCACCAGCAACTGCTGCCGATCGTGTTCCTGACCGGCGAGGCCGACCCTGACCGTCAGTTCGAAGTATTGGACTGCGGCGCCGACGACGTGCTGGTCAAGCCGATCCGGCCGCGCCACCTGGTCGCCGCCGTTGCCAACCGCATCCGTCGCAACCGCATGCAGGTGCCGGGCACGCCGGACAGCGCGCCGCTGCTGAATAACCCGGAGACCGGCCTGCCGACCCGCCACAATGTGATGCAGCAGCTCTTGGCCACCCTTGAGAGCAAGCAACCCGGCGGCCTGATGTTCATCGAGATCGCCAGCGCGCTGGGGCTGCGCGAGCGTTATGGCTATGCCAGCTTCGAGCGCCTGATGGTGCAGGCCGGACAACGCATCGCCGAACACATGCAGCCGCACCTGCTGGCACGCTTGAACGACAACAGCTTCCTGCTGCTGGTGCGCGGCACCGCCGAAGACGCCCTGACTGCGGTTGCCCAGCGCGTACGCATGGGCCTGTCGGCACAGACATTCGCAATCCGCGAACAGGAAGCCGTGTTCCTGCGTTGCGTGGTAGGCGTCGCCGCCTTGCCGCAGGCGTTCAATGATCCGGATGCCGCGCTGGAAGCCGTGGAGCGCACGGCCCTGCAGGCGCGCCTGGACACCGACGGTGTCGCCCTCTATCACCCCGAGAACAGCGCCGACAATCAGGAACAGCTGGCGCTGCTCGAAGGCCAGCTCGAACTGGCCTACCAGCCCATCGTTGCCGTTGCCGGCGGCGATACCGCGCAGTACCAGGTACTGCTGCGCTTGCGCCAGAGCAATGGCGCGCTGCTTTCGGCCGGACAGATCATTCCTGCCGCCGAAGCAGCCGGACGCATCGCCGACCTGGACCAACAGGTCGTGGAGCATGCCCTTGGCCTGCTGCACCTGTACCAGTTCGCGCAGCCGCCAATGCGCCTGTTCGTCTCGCAGTCGCTGCGCACGCTGTCCCGCAGCGCCTACGCACAGTGGTTGCTCAAAGCCCTGCAGGAGCGGCAGGTTGCCGGCAATGGCCTGGTGATCGACGTGCGCCTGTCCGATGCGCTTGTACACGCGGTAAGCCTGCAGCAGTTCTGCGCACAGCTGATGCCGGCCGGGGTGCAGTTCTGCCTCAGCCAGTTCGAGCCCAGCGATGAAGCCAATGCACTGCTCACCCAGCTGCCATTGGGCTACGTCCGCATGGCCGGCCGCTTTGCCGGCAGCCATACCAGCCAGAAGCTGCGCGACGAACTGCGCCTCACCATCGACCGTGCGCATCGCGCCAACGTGCAGATCATCGGCCAGCAGATCGAGGATCCGCAGGCCGCCGCCGCGATGTGGGTGGGCGGCGTGGACTTCATCCAGGGCAATGTCGTGCAGCGCGCCGGCAGCGAGCTCAACTTCGACTTCCAGAACGCGGTGCTATGAGCGTGGCTGGCACAGGAGCATCCCGCGGCTGGGCATTACTGGCCGCAACCTGTGCCGCGATCGCCGCCACCACGCCGTGGCTGCCGCAGGTACCCGCCCTGGCCGGCGCGGCCGCAGCCGCTGTGGCCACGCTTGCCGCGCTGCTGGCTGCATGGAACAGCAATCGCCTGGCCCGCCACGCGCATGCGCTGCAGCTGGGCAAGGAAGAACTGGTGCTGGAAGCTGGCCAACTGCGCAGTGCAGCCACCGTCCACAGCAAGCTGGAACAGGACCTGCTGCAGGCCAAGCAGGCCGCCGAAGCCGCGACCCTGGCCAAGGGTGAGTTCCTTGCCACCATGAGCCATGAGATCCGCACCCCGCTCAACGGCATCCTGCCGATGCTGGAGATGATCGCCCAAGGCGCGCTGGACGGCGAACAACGCCGGATGCTGGCCACCGCGACGGAGAGTTCGCGCCAGCTGTTCCGCATCGTCGATGACATCCTCGATTACTCCAAGCTGGAAGCAAACCGGCTGGAGCTGGAAATCACCACCTTCAACCTGCGCGAAACCCTGGAAGGGATGCTCGCGCTGATGCAGCGTGCCGGCGAACACAAGGGTTTGCGACTGAACCTGCATATCGATCCCGCGGTACGCCTGCCGGTACGCGGCGACCCGGTGCGGCTGCGCCAGGTGCTGGGCAACCTGCTGGTCAATGCCATCAAGTTCACCGAGCGCGGCACCATCCATATCGAAGTCACCCGCCTGGGCGAAACCCCGGCCCAGCACCAACTGCGCTTCGAAGTCCGCGACACCGGCATCGGCCTGGACACCGCGCAGCAGCAGCGCCTGTTCAACGCCTTCACCCAGGCCGACGCATCGACCACACGCCTGTACGGTGGCACCGGCCTGGGGCTTGCGATCTGCAAGCGCATCGTCGACCTGATGCACGGCACGATCGGCGTGCAGTCCGCACCCGGTCGCGGTTCGACCTTCTGGTTCGAGATACCGCTGCTGAAAGTGGTCGGCGACCTGTACCGCCCGGAACACCTGCGCAATGCCCGCACCATCCTGTTGATGGCGCCGGAAGTCCGCTTGCGCCAGCGCCTGGAACGCGTACTGGCAACCTGGGGCTACCAGCCCAAGCTGGTCCACAACCTGCAGGAGGCGCTTGAGACGCTGCGCAACCCTGCCACGGCCCTGCACGCCGTCATTGGTGACTTGGATCCCCTGCAACACAGCGCCCCGGCACTACAGCGCGCCATCAACCGCCTGGACAATCCGCCGCGCCTGCTCTGGCTATACGGCGACAGCCCGGTACCGGCGGTGCTGAGCGATGGCGCCACCGTGTTGCCACGGCAGCTGCCGGATGCGCAACTGCGCAACGCCTTGGCCGATAGTGCAGCCCCTGTCGCACCCCCACCCACTACGCCGGCCACGCCCCAGGCGGTTGTCGCCGTGGCCAGCGCGCCCTTCGCGACGACGCTGAATCCGCCGGAACCTGCGGTCGTGATCCCCGCCCCAGCACCACGGGAACATTCCAACCCCAGCGGCAGCCTCGCTGGCATGCGCGTGCTGCTGGTGGAAGACAACCCGGTCAACCTGCTGGTGGCGCAGAAGCTGCTCAAGGTGATCGGCTGCAGCGTCGACAGCGCCGAGAACGGCGCCATCGCGCTGGAAAGGCTGCACAGCCGTCCTGCCTACGATGCGGTGCTGATGGATTGCCAGATGCCGGTGCTCGACGGCTATGCCGCCACGCAACGGTGGCGCCAACATGAAGCTGACAAGGGACTGCCAAGGCTGCCAATCATCGCCATGACGGCCAACGCCATGGCGGGCGACCGCCAGCGCTGCCTGGATGCAGGCATGGACGAGTACCTTTCCAAACCCATTTCCCGCAACCAGCTGCAGACCTGCCTGCAGGCGTTCATGCCTGCACCGCGGTCGCCCGAGGCAACGCCCATGACCAGCGATACCCCATCCCTCTCCAACAACCCGGCCGCCGCTGCGACGCCGTCACTGGAGGCCATCACCGCACCCGCGCTGGAGCGCAGCGTGCTCGATGAGCTCTACGAGATCGTAGGAGACGAGATCAGTGCCATTCTCGCGGTGTTCCTGGAAGAAACTCCCGCATTGGTGCAGCAGTTGCAGGAGGCCAGCAACGCATTCGACACGCCACGCATGGGCGAGGTCGCGCACAGTTTGAAGTCGTCCAGTGCCAACGTGGGCTGCCTGGCCTTGTCCGAAGCCGCACGCCAGCTGGAGTACGGCGTACGTACCGGCAATCTGCAGCAGCCGGTCGCAATGGTGGCCAGGATCGTGGCCGAGTTCGCGCGCGCCCGTGCTGCCCTGGCTGGCTATCAGGCCAGCCTGGGCATCACCTCCCCGCAGGGCTGAACCGCAGCGCGGATCAGTCCTCGATCTTGGTGAGCAGGTAGTTCGGTTCGCCGATGCGCTCGATCAGATCCAGCTGGGTTTCCAGCCAGTCGATATGCTCTTCCTCGGCGTCGAGGATCTTCACGAACAGCGAGCGGCTGACGTAATCGCTGATCGATTCGGCATAGGCCACCGCGTCACGCAACACGGCCGCGGCCTCGTTCTCCAGCGCGAGGTCGCACTTGAGGATTTCGGTCGGGTTCTCACCGATGCGCAGCTTGCCCAGCGCCTGGAAATTGGGCAGGCCTTCCAGGAACAGGATGCGATCAGAGAGCACGTCGGCATGCTTCATCTCTTCGATCGATTCCTTGTACTCGTGTTCGGCCAGTTCCTTCAGGCCCCAGTTCTTCAGCATCTTGGCGTGCAGGAAGTACTGGTTGATCGCGGTCAGCTCGTTGTAGAGGACCTTGTTGAGGAATTCGATGACCTTGGCGTCGCCTTTCATTGCGCGGGCTCCTTGAGATAACGGGCGCACTTTAACCGCCTTTGCGCGGCAATGAAGGAACGCGAATCGTGATCATTAGCCCCTTGCGCCAGCGTGGCGCCGGGCGCTGCCAGGCTCAGGCGGCCTGCAGCATCGGTAGCGGCAGGTCGCGGGTGGCACGTGCCTTTGCAAGCAGGTCACCGGCCATGTCCAGGCAGGAACCGCAGTTGGATCCGCAACCGGTACGCATCGTCAATTCAGCCACGCTGTCGCAGCCGGCAAGCGCGGCTTCGCGGATCTGATGATCAGTGACCCCATTGCAGATGCAGACGTACACGGTGGTGCCCTTCCAGCAGCCTTGATTGGCTGGATGGCATTCAATCGTAAATGCGAATGGTTGTCAATTTCCGCCGTTAATCATTATTAATCTTCTTGCGCCAGGGCTCCTGCCGCCGCTGCCGCTTGCGCGGCCGGTCATGGCCAGCGGTATTGCCAGGCAGCCACGCCTCCAGGGCAGAGGCCGGCATCGCTTGGACCCCCTGCCCTGCGATACCCCGCGCCAAGGGCGCCAGATGCCGCAGCGCACGGGCGTAAACGCCGCGCTTGAAGATCACCACATGCTCGACCGGGTACCAGAAATCCACCCAACGCCAATGATCGAATTCGGGGGTTTCGGTCAGGTCCAGCCGCACATGGGCTTCATCGCCAGTCAGCCGCAACAGGAACCAGACCTGCTTCTGGCCGATGCAGACCTGTTTCTCGGTACGCCGGATGGCCCGGCTGGGCAGGCGATAGCGAAGCCAGCCAGGGGTTGCCCCCAGCACTTCGACATGTTCGGGCAACAGCCCGGTCTCTTCCTGCAACTCGCGATACATGGCTTCGACCGGCGTCTCATCGGTATTCATGCCGCCCTGCGGAAACTGCCAGCCGTCCCGGCGCACACGTCGTGCCCAGAACACCTGCCCATCTTCACGCATCAGCACGATGCCGACGTTTGGTCGATAGCCGTCCGGATCGATCACGATGCGGACTCCTAATATTTCTACTGTCTAGGACTCTGCCATGGCTGCTGCCCTGCCACAAGCACAGAAAAAGCTGTTGACAAAAAGTCGAAGCACAACCAGAATTACCGGCTCCCAAGGCTATGTAGCTCAGCCGGTTAGAGCACAGCACTCATAATGCTGGGGTCGGTGGTTCGAGTCCACCCATAGCCACCAAGGGACGCAGGTTTGACCTGCACTACAGCCCCGTCGCCAAGCGGTAAGGCATCTGACTCTGACTCAGACATTCGGAGGTTCGAATCCTTCCGGGGCTGCCAGACACAAAAGGGCCTGATCGAAAGATCAGGCCCTTTCTGCTTCATCCCACCACACCCAGGCCAACCAACCGGCCAGATGTGCGATAATCGCAACACACCATAGCCCCGTCGCCAAGCGGTAAGGCATCTGACTCTGACTCAGACATTCGGAGGTTCGAATCCTTCCGGGGCTGCCAAATAGCAAAAGGCCAGATCGAAAGATCTGGCCTTTTTTGTGGCTGAAGTTTGGGGATGTGGGATTCGGGATTGGGGATTCGCCAAAGCCAAAGCAGGGCACCCCTCCCCTGCACTGCGCGCAAAGGGGGGGGATGGGCAGCATCGGATATGCATTCGGCGCGAGAAGTGCAGCACTTGCCCCCTCCCTTGCGTGCAGTGCAGGGAAGGGCTGGGGAGGGGCTCTGCTTTCGCTTTGACTTTGGCGAATCCCCAATCCCGAATCCCTAATCCCGAATCCCCGCCCCAAAACGACAAAAGCCCGGCCGAAGCCGGGCTTTTGCTTTCCCAGTGGGATTCCGAAGAACCCCACCCCAAAGCGATTAACGCTTGGAGAACTGGGTGGCGCGACGTGCCTTGTGCAGGCCGACCTTCTTACGCTCGACTTCACGAGCGTCACGGGTCATGAAGCCGGCCTTGCGCAGCTCGGACTTCAGGGTTTCGTCGTACTCGACCAGTGCACGGGCGATGCCCAGACGGATCGCACCGGCCTGGCCGGTGGTGCCGCCGCCGGCAGCAGTGACAAGGATGTCAAAGCTT
>Ga0308157_10000774_pt1 | contig 88049 bp, 64 predicted proteins | sample PhyBR1_FD_201035 | JGI IMG/M metagenome (GOLD analysis project Ga0308157, IMG submission 201035) | Phyllosphere microbial communities from UC Gill Tract Community Farm, Albany, California, United States - DLSLB.R1 | ecosystem: Host-associated > Plants > Phyllosphere > Unclassified | place: USA...
TAGAGAATGTTTTCAAACATGGAAACCTAAGCAATCCATCAGCGCCAGGAATTGTTAACATATCAATAAATGCCGATCATCTCATAATCGAAACAATGAACCAAATCAATACTAAAATAAATAGTTCCGGAGTAAATTTAGGACTGAATAATCTGAACCAGCGTCTTGAGAATGCTTACGGCAGGAATTTCACTTTTTTCTATAATAGCGACAAGGAATACTTTCTGGTAAAAATAGCTGTCGCATTAGGCGCGTTGGAAAAAACTAATACTTAGCTAAAGCATAAACTATTTTTGATCTGTACTCCGTTTTTAGATGCCCAGAGTAAATAATTCTGGCCCAATTACATCCATTTTATATAAAGCTAATAACTGAGGGCTGGCCTAATGACCAGCGAAATAAAGCCTTTTTTTGGCCCAGTGACGAATGAAATGAGTGGCCCGCTATGCAGCGAAATGCGTGGCTCAGTGACTTGCGTTAGATATATTCGGCTAAGGTAAAAACAAATCATCCATGGTAACTTCGTTCTGTACCAAGCCAATAGAATACATGTTGTTTCTAGTGCCATAGGTTGTAACCATTGCTAGGAACAGTGCTTTTTTAGTTTTGCTCGCCCAACGGAATGTATCAAGTTTGTACTGTAACTCGGCAGCATAGGTTTTATCTATTGCGAACTCAGTGTTTGAAAACTTCATTTCACAGATGCTTATCACATTATCCCCTCTGTCTAGCAACAGATCAACTTGGGCACCGTTTCCATCTTTTGGAGTATGCCGCCAAGCTGATGTTTCAGTGAACACTCCAGAAATACCAAGTGCTTGTTTAATATTATCGGTATGCTTCATGCAGATCCCTTCAAAGGCATAACCACTCCAGCTCCTCCAGGAAGAGCTTGATGATTTTTTTAGCCATGTGCCTGCACCGGTGGCGCGGGAACGTTCGATAAATTTAAGATAGAAAAGGCTATATTCGTCGCTGAGTTTGTAAATGCTCTGATTGGCGTTCTTCTGGAAAGGCAGGTGTGGAGTAATGAAGCCAGACTCTACAAGCTCCTCAAGTAAAAGACTGGTGGTCCCTCCACTTTGTAGGTTACATGCCGCTATGATTTCGTTTCTTGTCAAACCCGACGGTTTATCCGCAAGCGCTCTCACTACGGAAATGTGCCTGTCTGCATTTTCGAACAGAGAGCGGTATAGGTTTGCGAATTCTGTTGAAAGCAGGCCATCCTTGGTGAAGCAAAGCCTGTCAATGGCCTGGGTTGCACTTTCCCCTTTTTTGAGCTCTTTCAGATAATGTGGTACACCGCCCATTGCCATAAAAATAGTTAGCATCTGGTAGCGGTCAATAAGGATATTATTGCTTTTTAGATACTGTTCTGTCTCATGCAATGTAAAAGGTAACAAGCGGATTTTACGCGTTAAGCGGTTGTGCAGGCCTCCTTTGCTATTGACAACTTTTTTGATCATCCAAGTGGCAGCAGATCCGCAGATAGCCACAATCAGGTTTGGCTTTTGTGAGGCCCACTGGTTCCAAAAATATTCAAATGCGGAAAGAAAGCCTGATTTATGCGAACTTAGCCAAGGGAACTCATCAAAGAAAATTACAGCTTTTCTTTTTTTAATTATGGGGGTCGCAAATTCTCTGAGTTGCCAGAAGGCTTCTGTCCAGTTTCTAGGAACTGCAGGAGTTAACCCTGAACCTAATGCATCTGCAATGGCCTGACTGAAATTGAGCAGTTGATCAGTAGCATTCGCATCGTGAACTCCCGAAAGTTCAAAAATAAGCTGTTTCTTAAAGACTGAGCGAATCAGGAAAGTTTTTCCGACCCTTCGCCTGCCAAAAACCGCTAAGAGTTCTGATGAAGGCGAAGTAAGTGCCTCTGATAGTATTTTTTTCTCAGCTATTCTTCCAATAAGCAATTCCATTTTTCCTCCTTTATAACGGTTAGCGACAAAACCAATTTATCCGCAGCCAAAACCCACTTCAAATATATGATTTTGGCTGCAGATAAAAAAATATCCGCAGCCAAAACACACGAAAAACCCACTATTTTGGCTGCGGATAAATTATTTTTTTTGAAAAAAATAAATGACCCTAACCTCATGCTAGCATGTCCTTAGCTTTTTTAGTTAATTTTAAATTAATCTCGAAACAGTTGAAACTACAAAAAAGATATATTGCATTATTGATATTTGGAGCTTTGTTCATTTATAATACCTACTTTCCTTCCTGGCTAATAACAGGCTCATATACGAGTTGGGTAGATGACTCATTCGGAACAGATGGAATAAAAGACAATGAAAATTTGCTAATTTATAGTAACGGTACTTTTAAGGGCGGTGCTTGGGGTAAAGGAACTTGGAAACTTGAACATGGTTTTAGTGGGACAAGAATTATTTTCAGCTCTAATAATGAGGGTCACAGCACTTATTTTTATCGGAGCATGTTCTTTAGTAAACCGCGAATAGTAATCTTTAGCGACTTAAACTCAGAATTTCGGAAAAATAAATATTGACCAATACAAAAAGTAGAGAACAGATTATTTGAAATACACCTAATAAGAACAGCGCTGTATTGCTTTTGAATTGAAGGAGTTGATTTCACAAACATCATTTTTTGGAAACCTTTATAACTTTACTCGCATGGGGTTTTGTTTGTCTTAAGCCGAAAACCAAGCTAGAAGCCCATTATATCAAAAAGTATGGATTGCAGTCTACAAAGTTATTTCTGGTAACAGAAGGAAAAAATTCATTAAAATTGATAAAGGAATATTATGAAAACTAACAAGAATAGAAAAGAAATCCAGGAGGTAGAGTTTTCAAAATTTACCGGTCAGGAACTTGCAGACGCCTACGTGTTCCCCTCAGATGAGATACTTATTGCTCAGGATAAAAATGCAGAAGATGATTTTTGGGCAAACAGAAGAAAACAATTCGAAAACAGAAGTGAAAAAGAAGAAATGTACGCCAAATTGCTGCAGCTTAAATTTCAGCTTGAAGATTATGTTATTAGCAACCAGTATCAAAAAGCTTTTAACTTCGGATATTTCCTTAATGAATACGTCAATAGACAAGATAAAAAGGACAAACAGTTTGCTAATGAGGTTGATGTTACCCCTGCTGTACTCAGCCAATACATCAATAATCACCGAAAGCCAAAAGATGAATTTGTGATTAGACTTGAATTACATTCTGGGGGGATGATTCCAGCAATCAGCTGGTTCAAAGTTTTACAAAAAGACAAAGAGCATGATATAATCACCAATCAACAGTTAAGACAACAAGAGAGTAAACATGTAAAAAACAGATTGGAATTTGCTTACTAGTTTACACTAAAACCAAATACGCTTGTCGTCCAGATTTTATTTTTTTCTAGCTGGTAATACTGGAATAAGTTTTTTTGAATCATAATACTAAAATAAGAAGACACAATCTTAGCGAGCAATAGGCTATTTCGGATAAACTAAAATTGCATTGAAATGAAGGATTTAACTCCTTATCCAATCAATTAGACTCGCCAGGATCAGCGAACTGCAGGGACAGTTTGGGAGGAAATAAAACATGTTACTAGACTAAATGACAAAACAGATATCAATCGCGAATTTTCACTGTCAGAATACTGCCAATCAGCCGGGATTAAGATATGACATGAAATAATACCTGATAGAAAAAATACAAAACTGACTTTTTTGGTAGAAATGTCAGGACAATGAAATATTGATTGACTTTTATCACCCCCTTGCTGAGTTGGATTGATTTTTGAATTGTTCCCCATATGAAAAAGTATCTTCCCTATTTGTTTGCATCTGGCGTTTCAGCAGTAGCCATTTTATCCTCCTTCACTCTGGCCGACCCGGAATTGGGAATTTCAACAGCTTTTCTAAGCTGGGTAACTTGCTTCTGGATCATTTCCGGAGACAGAAAAAACCGCAACTGCCTTTCATAAGTTTACCATTCCATTAAGTCCCAAAGTTACCGCCGATGATATCCGGTATGCAATAGGCTCCGACATACTTCTCTTTTTTCCATTTGCTTAGTGTATCCGGCAAATTAGCTTTCAATTTAAGAGGCTAGGGGAAATGACATATAGCAATTTATAAGAATATATAAACATAAATAAATAAACAATTTTGTTTACTTTTAAGTGTATTTGCCTATGGAAGCTGCATTAGAAAAATATAAAGGTATTCATCCTGGTTTGATATTAGACCGGGAACTGAAGAAAAGGAAACTTAAAAAGGGGCCTTTTGCGCTTGCGTTACCTGAATATCCGCAGACGATTACGGCGATTACCAAAGGTAAACGGGCGTTGACTACTGAAATCTCACTGAAGATAGATAAGGCATTGGGCTTTGAAGCTGGGACTATGTATTTATTGCAAGCACATTATAACATTTTTCAGGAGCTGAGAAAAGAAGCGAGTTTGGACAGGCCTGATTTAAGTCTTTTGCGTAAAAGTCTTTTTTGGGATACGGATATGGAGAAGCTGAATTGGCGTAGCCAGTATTATTCGATTATCAAGCGGGTTTTTGAACGTGGAAGTGATCAAGAAAAGCAGCTTATGCTGGATTTCTATGGTAAAGATAAGATTAAAGAGGTTACAGGAAGCGATAGTGTTTCGGGCAATAGTTTGCCAGTTTTGATTTAAAGTAAAATTCATCAGTAAGGATGCTGCGTTGGGAAACTGTTAGCGCTCAGCTAAGGGAATTTCCAAACTACTTGTCGTTACAAAATTAGGGTTAATTAAATACTATTCTGTCCACAAAATTAGGGCAAATACAATCAATAATTGTAATAGAATTAGGGTGAATGTATGTATTGTCGTTACTTAAATGCTTACGAAAAATCATAATTGATTTTCATAATATCATGTGTTGATTGTATTTCGATGATTTTTGTTGCCACTTTTTTATTTTTAATGATAAACTATAGCACGACGAGACATATTTGCTCCCTTACTTACAGGATTATTTTATAATTGTCTCCACTAAAAAGAATTCTAAGCATAGTACACCAATCTTGGTTTGAGGTAAATTAAATATTCCAAGGCAAAGTGCACCACTTTTGCTTCATTTCAGGATTACTTCATTCTTCCGTTCCGACACATTGTATTAAAATATTCCTAGAAACTTCTTTCTTTTTTTCTGTTTAGCCTTTTGTTTCGCTGATTTTTCAGCAGCTTTTGCCTGAATGGATGACCGAAATTTTGCCCCGCTGATACTGTCTTCCCTTGCCTTGGCAAGTCGTTGCCTGTATTGTTTGTTGGCGATTTCGAATGGCGATTCATAGGTGCTAACTGGAGTGGCCCCAGCAACAGGGTCTTTAGTGGCTACTAAGCTGTAACTCAAAAAAGCGACGAGTAAAGCGCATGCGGCAACTAAACCAAAGAAAGCTTTTTTGGGCAGGTAGGTGTAATCTCCTGGTTGATAATCACCTGTTGATTCGTTGTATCTTATCCCCGCTTTTGCAGCCAATGGCCTTAAAGCCGCTAGTTCCTTTTCCAGCTTTTGATTTGTCTTTCTTTCCTCTTCATTAAGCACACCGTTATTAAGGGATTCGTGCGGCAATTGGTTCTGTGGGCTATTCAGATCGGCAGAGACTGATAATAATCCATTTGTAACGGCCCTGTACAATTCCATGCCATTGGCATACCGTTCGTCTGGATTTTTCAGTAAACAGCGCTCAATAAGCTTTAATAACCAGAACGGGACCTGCATTTCTTGAAGCAGTACATCGCTTGAAACTCCATTTTCAAGATTGGCTTTACGAAGTGCCAGCGGGTTGGGTATTTCTTTCTCCAGATGCTCGATCATGACCGCATGCCGGCCGGTATCACCATTACCCTGCAAGGGGAAAGGAACCTGCCCAGCCAGTAATTCAAACAGGATGATTCCATAGCTGTAGATATCGGTTTGGAAGAGCATCTTCCCTTCCTGCTGTTCCGGCGCCATAAATTCCACTGCTCCCGCGTGGCGGATGCTGGTCCTGCGCTGCTCCTCACTCATGATGGCAAGGCCAAAGTCTAGCAACACATAATTGGCCGTTTGGATATTGTACTTAACATTATTGCTTTTCACATCGCCGTGTTTTACCCCCACATGATGGCAGTGTGCAAGTGCCGAGGCCAGTTGTTCTGCAACCTTCAGCAGTTCTTTAACGGTAAATACTTTCTGGTTTGGAGGCAGTAAAAGTTCGTTCAACTCCGGGCCATCGATGTATTCCATTTCGATATACGGAAATGAACCGCTCTCGGTAATTCCCCAGCTCAGTATTTTCACTACGTTGGGGCTTGGGCGCAGATTTACCTGCTGCAGTTTGGTCACCTCGTTTAGGAAATTCCGGTAGTTCTTATCGCTCTCATCTTCATTACAGATTGGCGTTGGAATGAGCTTAACGGCTGAATAAACCGGTGCCATACGCTTTCCTTTGTACACAGAGCCCTGCCCACCGGTCCTAATTGCCCCCAGGTTCTGCAGTCCTTCGCTGATGGTGAAAATCTTGCTCATTCTTTAGTGCTGAAAACTTACCTCTAGAACAACCGATTCTCCCAAAATGATTTGATCGCCATCTTCTAATTCCTGCCCAATTTGCGTAGCTATGAGTTTCACAACCTTTTCGGTGCGGGCCGATCGATGCTTTACCTTATTGCGTGGGGGTATTCCCCCCTCATCTGCAAAGATCAAGAATTTGCCCAGGTTTTTGTCCCATTCAATATGGGCATGCAGCCTGCTAATATATTTATTGCGTTCATCTTCACTTTCTGATGGAAATGCGATGTGGTTTGTGCGAAAATACCCCTCATCAGATTGTGCCTTTTCATCTCTACCAATATTAAATTTAGCACTCTCGGTACTGATCGTATATTCTGGCAGAGCGGTTTTCCCGCTTAGGGCTTTGATGTGGATGGTTACCTGCTGTTTGACTAAATGGGTCTTGGTTTTTACAAATACTGCAACGGGTAAATTATCCATTTTAAGCGCATCTTCTGGGAATTCCTCGTCGAAGGAAACACTGAGCACCCAACCTGCGGGCAGATCGAGCGCATAATCATCGCTGATCCGTTGTATTTCATTTTTCAACTGATCAGGAGTATCACTATAAACTGCCGCTTCATAGACCTGTCTTTCTGCTGATTTGCAGTTAACGTAGATATCTAGGCCTTTAATGTTCGCCCCTTCACCGCCCTCTGCCTTTTGCAGCACTTGTTTTATAAATTGAAGTAACGCATGTCTGATTCCTTTCACATCATCTGGATGCTCATTGGCTTTGCTTTTGAACAGGTCGAATATCATTGTCTTGGTATTAATTGGCTATTTCAGTTAAACTTTCGGTCTGGGTGGATGGAACAATGCTTTTGATGTATCCGCCCTGTTGTAAAAAGGGGACTACATGTTTACCGGCTAACCTGACTGCATCAGAAGAACCTTTCGTTGCCTCAATGCGTACACATACCACAATATTCCCCTTTCCAGAAGCTGTCGGCGCGAAAAATACATACCAGCCATCATTAATCTGCTCTTTCTTCCAGATCCGCTCGGGTGTTCCTGTTTTACCCGCAACGCTCACCCCGAGTATGCCGGATTTAAGTGCGCTCTGCTTAATCATGTAATCTTTCATCAGTTGTGCATATCTTGGATCATTAACCAATTTCGTACCAGATTTTAAAGGTTGTGATTGGCCGCTGACCTGGAGTAAAAATCTGTTTGCAATCATATTTCCGTCGTTGGCAATCCCAGCTGCCAGTCTCGCTACCGCAGCAGGAGTCGCAATGAGTGCCCCCTGGCCCCATGACATGCCCGAAATTCCTTTTGCCCTGGTCCTTCTGATATTGGCAGGGTCATATTTGGGTTTTGTGTTAAATTCGGTCTCTCGCCAGACCTTCTTCCATTTTTCTTCCTGAATTTGGTTATTTTGGGGTTTATTGTAGTAATATCCACCAAGGCCATGCAAAAACATTCCTGTTTTTAAGTAAAGGTCTCCCATGTTTTCTTCCAGGTGTTCCTGGTTTGCCAGTTTGATAAAATAAACATTGTTTGATTTGACAACGGCACGTTCCAGGCTGATCCAGCCAGTCTCGTCGGGTTCTATGCCTTTGGTGCGGATACGCTCGCGTGACTCGACCTGGTATTTTTTATCTTTAGCTGCCATCCCCAGCTTATTGAAGGAAGCCATCGCAGTAATTAATTTAGCTGTTGAGCCCGGCTGGGTAAAATTGGTAAACCCAAGGTCGGCTGTTGTCAGCCACCCGGGAAGCTGGTTTTGTTCGGTGCTGGTCATGGTCAGCTGCTCCCAGTTGTGGACCGGTGGCAAGGGGTATACTGCTGAGGTGAGCACATCTCCGGTGCTTGCTTCCATCACCACTACCGATACACGGTTATCCATCAGTGAGGTGTCCCCAGAAATAGATTTTTGTATTTTCGTCTGAAGGCCTGCATCTACCGTGAGGGTAATATCCCGGTTCTTAGTTTTAAAAGCTTCCACTGCTTTGCTACCAATACCAGCAAGCAATAAGGGAGATAGTGCCGCGTAATCTTTCTTAATAACAGTCATTTCTTTAATTCCTCTTGCAAGGAAACGGTTTTCGCTGTATCTGCTTGCGATTACCTGAAAGCTTTTTGCAGGGAGCCGGAATCCACGAAGCTCCGCTGCATGCTCATAGTCAGCAAAATAACCATTTACACTACCATTGAAAACCCCTGAGTTCGCGTCGCCCGTCCAAAAAAACAGCTGCTCTTCGAAAGGGTAATACCGCTCTAAACGCTGATGTACAGCGGAATCCAGATTGTAGTGACTAATACCGGCGCCGATTAACTTAAAGTGTTGTGCCTTTACACTATCAGGGTTACTCGTCGCCATTAAAATTCCTTTTCGATCGTGTATCGTGCCTGCCTTCAACCTGTTCATCAAAATCGCAATCCGCGGATTGTAACTGAACATCCTTGCGCCACTTCGATCTGCAACCAAGGCCGGCTCTACCACCCATTTATGATTATTTAGGACATACCCTGCCAGATTGGTACCCAGGAGTATGATGCCAAGGCATGCAGCAATCAACGCCGGGACGAGATTTTTATCCTGCTGCCTGGAGATATATTCCATTTGTACTTGTGTACCCCTGACTGTGGATGCGGACATTAGAAAACCGGCAGCCAAAAAATTGAGCACCAGTGAAGATCCACCGTAGCTTTGAAAAGGAAGCGATACACCCGATAAAGGGAAGGCGCCAGTCGAGCCGCCTGCAATAAGCAGAAACTGGACAAATGTGGATATACCAATACCTGCGCTCAAATAAAACAATAAGGCAGAGCCGGTCCGCCTGCCGATAACCACCGACCTGTGCAGGTACAGCAGGAACAGAAGAAAGACACATATCATTCCACTCAATCCATATTCTTCCCCTAGTGAGGGTAAAATCATGTCGGTATGTGCTTCAGGGATGGTCTTTGCAAAACCCTCTCCAACACCCTGGCCGGTTAGCCCGCCTGAGGACATGGCCCATAACCCATTAGCCACCTGGTCACCACCATAAACTTCGTTATTCCAGGCATTTTGCCAAATGGCTTTGCGGTCGCCCAGGCGCTGCACCGGACCTGGAAAAACATGCTCTAAAGCTGGAATCTGGTCGATTGTTAAGAAGGCGGACATGATGATTAAAACCATTATAGCTGATTCACTAATTTGCCTGCGCTGAAAAAACATCACTAAACCAGCCAGCAGCAAGGTTATTGCTGTAGATATCCAAATGTTATCAAAAATCCATGCAGCCAGCACATACAAAATTACTGCGCCTGCCATGAATATAAAATCGCCCCGGGAGAACGAAAATAAAATGATAAAGGTAAAGCAGACAACCATCGCCGGACCAAGGTCTCCCAGTATGAGAAAAAGCATTAGCGCAAGCAGGATCGCCAATAGCGCAAATGAGAAAAATGACCACCTCTTCCTCCAGCTGGTATATTCGCTGATCAGCTTTTCATTTATGGCAAAAAATCCGGCCAGGAAGAAAATAATCAGGTACTTGACCACTTCGCTTGGCTGAAAACCAAATAGATTTACCTTTACTCCGCTTCCCTCGGGACCAGTTCCAAATAAAATAGTCAGGGCCAATAGACCTGTTGCCAATACAGCCCACGGCCATCCGTTCGCTGCAGATGGAACGTTTTTGAACAAAAGCAGCCTGTAAACCCAGGTATCGGTATTAAAACGGCGCAACTTGATGCACAGCAGGACTAGCATCCCGCCCAGCCCCATAAGTAAATATACCAGTGAATCCTTTGCCAGGAACCGGTCGCGTAATGGATCCTGCAAACTTAGCAGGGTAAGGAATGATATCCCGGTAAGCAACATCACTATGGGGAGTATGATTTGATCTGCGGTGCTGAATTTCCACGATAGGATCAGGTGTACAAGAACAAATCCACCGATTAAGCTTGCGCATATGATGAAATACCATTGGTTGAACTCCTGCGGGGTTCTGATGATCAGGGATTTTTCCTTCTTAAGGATATTGAAGTCCCTGGTCGAGAACAGCTTTATAGTATGTGGGCGTTGCTCGAAGTTGAAAACAACGTCGTCCTCAAGGCTTTGTACCCCTTTAGAGGCGCCGAACTGAAAACCCGGTTTTAATGGTAATATTTTAAATGCTGTATGGTCTGGCAATTGGGCAAAACTGAATGCACCTGTAGCATCCGTCCTCAAATACGCGGTCAACTGCTGCAGTTTACTTTTACCGGTTCTATCCAGGATAAATACCTTGGTGATCCCTTCTTTTTTTTCGCTGATCTGTTTAAGGCTAGCAGTTAGCTCATCGGTGAAAAGGCTGTCTTGCGGCAAGATCATTTCCAGACGGATCAAAACACCTTCAATCGGATTGTTATTTTCTGCAATCTTACCGCTGATGCTGTACTTACCCAAGCCTATATCAGCTTTTGAAGCAAATGGGGCTGGACTTCTTTGTTCCTGGTTAACCCTGGCTGAGTCTTCACCGGTGTAACCCAGAAGTGCCCTGGAAGCAATTACCCTGGATTTAAATGATTTGCCGCCTTTTGCAAAGGCTTCATCAGCAAGAATAAAGTACCTGCGTTTGTTTATCTCACCGATGTTATCAAGTTGTTGAGAGTTTTGTGTTGCCCCCTCTACAGTCTTTTCAATGAGATCAATATCCCGCTGATCTTCAAAGTAGTAACCCTTAATAAGTAGATTTCGAATTTTCTCTGCAGGTTTTCCGGCATTTAAATTCACCATCGTACCTGCCTTTAAGCGTGGTTCGACTTCGGCAAATCTGGGTTGGATAGTTTTATATAATTGGTAAAAGAACAAGGCGAGAATGATTCCAATACTGAATATAAAGATTCGCTCACGGCCACGGCTTACTTTTATAACTGCATTACTTTGCTCCATCTCTGGGATCTTTGGCTTTTAGGTTGACACTTTTTAAAGGACTTAGTTGCGGGAAGCTCGCGCTGATGGGCTGCTGATCGGGAAAGTTGAAGCTGTTTTTTACAGGTAGCTTGCAATTGGTGAATATTACATTTTTGAGCAGTAAGGATTGATTTGATATAGCAATGGCGTTATCAAATCCCTTAAAATGCAAACTGTCTAACATCAAAATCTTCGATTGCGGGAGCATCGTCATGGCTACTCCTTTATATCCGGTGTCGGCCTGCAGCACGATGCCCCGTCCAAAAACGTACAGTGTATCTCTGCGCAATTGTAAGCTGCCGCTAACGATAACCGGACTTTTGAAGATGGAGTCGGAAAGGATTATCGTGTCTCCTACAGCATTGTCAAATGCATCCTGCAATAACCGCTCCTGAGCATTTCTGACTTCCTTTTTTTTAAATGGGATTGGTGCTGGGCTATGGCTGGGGTTATGTTTGGTTTGCAGGTATAGCAATACGTTCATAACCAACAAAATAAGGCACAATAGTACCAATGCAATGATCCAGTATTTTTTTTTTGGAGGTGGGCTGACTACTGAAGGTTCATCAAAAGTGTGCTCATGAGATTGCTCTTTTCTGATCTTTATAGGCTCTGTAGCACTCAAGGGAAGGTTAGTCTGGACAGTTTCTGGCTGCCGCGTTGTTTTATTGTTTTGCAAAAGAACTACCGTAATATTGTCACGGCCGCCATTTTCGTTAGCAAGTGCAATAAGGTTACCCGCCTTTTTCGAAAGTGTATCTCCCTGAGCAAGCAAAGTGACCATGTCTTGTTTGTTGACCATATCGGTTAACCCGTCACTACAGATCAACAACACATCCCCAGGGAGGAATGGCGATTGACCGGTTTCGATGTAACTCTCATCGGTTTCAATTTGTTCGCTGAAACCGATGGCCTTGTTGATTTCATTGCGTTTGGGATGCTGCATAGCCGAAGCCTCGTCCAATCTTCCCGAATCTTCTAGAAAACCGACGAATGAATGGTCATTGGAGATTTTCACCAAAGACCCATCACGGAGCAAGTATAATCTGGTATCGCCAACATGGGCATAATAAAACTGGTTATTTTCAATGTCTGCCAACACTACCGTAGCCACGCAGGCCATTTCGGCCAATTGATTTTCCCCTTGCTTTCTTCTAACGATCGCTTTGTTGGTATCTCTGAAAGCAAGGATCATTTGCGCGATGGGATCGGCAGGACGGGAAGTGAAGTGATTCGAGATTGCCTCGCTAGCGATCGCAGCGGCAACTTCACCACCGCTGTAACCGCCGACACCATCGATTACTGCCCCAAGAATCAACTGATCGTTGTCAAGGGACTTTACGATGAAGGTATCTTCATTATTTTCTCTCGATTTGCCTGGGTCGGTAAGGCCGAAAAAGTGTTTATCCATTTTTGTTCCGGGAATTTTTAATGTCTTTGAAATGGACAATCAGCATTGCCACGACTACTGTTAGTAATAAAAGTGAAAGGATTTGGTGCATGTTCTAAGATTTAAACAGGTTAAGCCCGATTATTCCATTTAGCAGCATGCGCGAATTGAGCGGCAAGAGCACCCAATTGGGAGAATTGATCTCGCTCCGCTGTACCAAAACCTCATTTAAAGTAGTAAGTTCACCAAACGATGCCAGGTAAAAATTACCGTCAGATTTGTTGTATCGGATATGCAAATGTGGCGAATTCGCCCATTCGGTCGCAATCTTGAAAATATTGGAATCTTCTCGCTGTTCCTCATTTCCAGAAACTATAGTATCCTCACTTCTGATCAAAAACTCGATTTTCTTTCCCGAAAATTGCTTATCGGGTATGATCGTCTCCAAACGGGCTAGTGTAGCTTGCTGCGATTTAGGCTTGGCATCGCCATCAGTATATTCCAGCTGCGCTTCGTAGGGGATTTCCATATAGCCGTCACTGTAATAAGTGAAGCCTTTCAGAATATCGTTGTTAACATCAAATGTTTGCGCAATGCCAGTTTGACGAGGAATGAAAGTGACCCGGAGATTTTCTGATTTTTGATTATTATCGGGTAAAAGTTTTCCAATAAATCCCTTATCACCCCTTGAATAGTCGGGGTGGGAAACCAGGCGAAAAACCCATTTTGATCCCGAGGGTTCCACAGTTTTGCCTGCCTGCCGGTATTCTTTGAGAATCTGGTAGAATTTCTTAACGCTTTCCTGAACGATTAGGCCAAAGATTCCCTGCTTGTTGTCAATAAATGCCCTGTAATCTTCAGCATTGAAAGTGATGATGAATTCATGATAAAAAACCACGCGATCTGCGAAGGATAATTCCTTGATAGATTCCTTAAACTTGTCAACTATGAAGCTGTATATTGTTTCAGGGGTCAGCTGTATTGCCTTCATGTTATCCGCCTTGTTTTCATCAGTCAGAAACCAATCTTGAATCCCAATACGCTGCCAAAAATTTAATTTTGTGTCCATTAACGTTGATGCGTAAATACTAATTATTATTCCTAAAATTCTACCGGTTTGACTGAAGTATCAGGTGTAAGATCTTCTATGGAGTCTTCGGCTTTCTCTTTCTCTTCTTTAATTTTCGCTCTGATCGTGCTATCCACTACACGCTTAGCCGCTGCCGCTTCCGCCGCCCTGCGCTCATTTGCTAGTCGCTTGTGCGCCATTTCTGTCGTATCATTGGTAGCAGGTGCTAATGAGTCGATAGGGTTTACCTCACTAAGCGTCCCCGGAGTTTGTCCAAGTTGCCTGTACCCTACATATGCCACTAGTCCAATTATAACCAAAATCAAGCAGGTAAATGTAAAATAAGACAATGCGATTCCCTTGCTTTCCGTCTTTGGAAGCGTGTTTTCAAATGTTGATAGCTGTTGGCGAAGTGATTCATTTTCTGCCCTCATCAGATCTATTTGAGCGGTGTCGACGGGTATTGGGCCTGAAGACAGGCCTGCTTTCATCACTGCTTCATGCAAAGCCTCACCATCTTGATACCTCAGCGCAGGGTTTTTCTGCAGGCATTTACCGATGAGATCCAAAAGCCAGCCTGGAACCTGCATTTCACTGTTTTTTTGTTCGGCTGTCCAGCTTGCTGGAAGGTTATTTCTGCGCAGTTCCATCAGATCTGGCACTTCGCCCTCCATGTGGCCGATCATCACCGAATTCCGCGCGGTGTCACTATTTCCAGGCAGCGGAAACGGAACCTGACCACCTAGTAGTTCATATAGAATAATTCCGTAGCTATAAACATCGCTTTGCAACAGCAATTTACCTTCATTTTGCTCGGGCGCCATAAATTCGACTGCACCAGCGTGCCTGATGCTGCTTCGTCGTTGCTCTTCACTCATAATGGCCAATCCAAAATCAAGCAGCACATAATTACCGGTGTGAAGGTTGTATTTTACGTTGTTGCTTTTAACATCGCCGTGTTTCACGCCCAAGCTATGACAATGTTTGAGTGCTGCTGAAAGGTGATTTGCAACTTTCAGCAGTTCCTGAAGTTTAAATATTTTTTCGTGAGGTGGCTGAAGCAGTTCGCAGAGGTCAGGCCCTTCAATGTATTCCATTTCAATAAAGGGGAAAGATCCACTCTCGGTGATGCCGAAGCTCAACATTTTAACCACATTCGGACTGGGGTTTTCATTTACCTTCAACAGTTTTGAAACTTCGTTTTCAAAATTGCGGTAATTTTTATCGTTAGGATCTTCAGCGGAGATTGGCGTAGGAATCAATTTTACTGCAGAGTAAATCGCACCCATACGCTTTCCCTTATAAACAGAGCCTTGTCCGCCCGTTCGCAGTGCTCCTAAATTCTCTAAACCTTCTGTTATCGTAAATACTTTGCTCATATTTATTTTCTAACAACAATAATAACAAGTTATTGTTGCCAAATAGTGAATTAAATATCGGGAGGCCGTGAATGTATTTCTGATATTCAGAAAAAACAGCATGAGTTCTCTCGTTAGTAAAAAGGTGATCGTGATATTCCTGGTATTTTGAATACCCAATCCACTCTCAAATTAACGATTTTATCAAGAAAATCTATAATTAGTTATTTACTCTAGGTAGGATTTTCATTGTAGGTCAGCTCGAACAACGCTGGATCCAGAACGATGTCAACATCTTCAGAAAATCTTTGAATCAATTTCCAGCATTTACTAAGCGATGTACCACCCTTAAATACCAAATAATCTCTGAAATCTGCTTCAAATAAAGCTTTTAAGGTTAGGGTTATCCACCAGTCTTTTTCAATCGATTTGGTATTTATACCGCTTTTGAAAACCGCCTGGTCGACACTTGTTTTTCTTTGTTCATCTGTCAGTTTTAACCAGCCTGTCATGATCCGATAAGTTTGGTAGGTAATCATTTATTTTAGCTGGAGAAAGTGTAAGATCCTCCATCAAGTCTTTTGTATTTTCCATGGCCAGCAGCTCTTTAATCTTCTGTTGGGTAATCGGATCAATATTTTCTACTCCAAGCTCTTCCAGGGCCTGGATAATCAGGCTGCTATATTCTCCTTTCATTGAAAGTTTTTTAGGAGTAGTTGTTTTAAATTTAATCACCGATTTCCCTACTTTGATCTGCCCCGATGGACCATCAGTGAGATAAACTAGTTTTATAGGCACCTGTGTTATCAGCCCCAGCCTGTGAAGTGCATATGCCCCAGCCGGTTTGATTTTTACTTTGTCCTTTTTGGCAATTGCCTGGGCGACCTTTTCCGGAGCAGGCTTGAGCAGACCAAAAATTGGATCCTTTTTAGGAATAAGATATATGCCATGGCCGCCCCTTAAGATCTGACCATCACTAGTCAGTCTACCTAGAGCCATTTTAATAGCTCCTTCGCTTCCTACTCCCCTAAAGTCTGTAGGAAAAACATCGTACTCAGCTTCTTTCGCTTAACTTGCTTTGCTATATCCAAATGTGCATTGGGCATGTTACTTTTTTTCGAAAAAAAGTAACAAATAAAATCCCCTCAAGACGCTATAAAGCATTGCAATTGCAAAAAATGCAATCCCAAACCTGAAAATATGTCTGCAGATACTTGCTTTAGTGGCGAATTGCGATCAAAGCCTGTGCATATTTCTCGTATCTGACCGCAATACACCTGCATAAGTTCACCTCAATAAAAGCCAAGATGGCTTTCTTTAATTTTGAAAAATCCGTTTACAACGAACGAGGCCGATTAGTTAATGATTGTCTATTACTAAGTGTACGGTGAAAATGAACAAAGAACAGTCATTATTCTCCTATTTAAATCTTTCATGCTCAACAACGTTACAATTTTATTTGTCCGCCATTCAATAAAGATATAGTTTTCATAAATACTCAGTTGGAGAAAAGGCCAAGTTGGAGGTAATTTGATTTTCTGGTCTGTTTCTGTTTTTGCCACATCGCGAGAAAGAAGCAAAGCTTATTTTTAATACTAAAACGATTTATTTAATGATTATATTAGCTTTTCTAAAAAAACTTCAGAAACCAAATAGATATGAAAAAACAATTATTAATTACCTGTGCGTTACTTCTGGTGACACTCAAAATTTTCAGTGCCCCAATAAACCTTTCCTCTCCTGATAAACGCATCAAGGTCTCTGTAGACCTTAAAGAAAAAATAAGTTATTCGGTAAGCTTTAATGATGCCCCTTTTTTGGCTGATTGCTACTTGCAGCTTAATTTGGATCTGCTAAAACTTGGGACAAACCCTAAGCTTTTAAAAAAAACACTTTCGATGGTGAATACCACTTCAAACCCGGTTGTTCCGCTAAAGAATAGTACGGTGATAAATCAATACAATCTTCTTAGGCTAGATTTTAAGGGCGATTTTAGTGTTGAGTTTAGAGCATATAATGATGGTATTGCCTACCGCTTCATTACCAACAAAAAAGATTCAATTATCGTTACAGATGAAGATGCGCATCTTACTTTCAGCAGTCATGTGAGGGCAGCCTACCTAGAGACGGGTAGTTTTAAAACTTCTTATGAAATCCTTTACCGACAAAACGAACTGGGTAAAGTAGATAAAAGCAAGATGAGCGTGTTGCCCATTCTTTTTGATAACGGAAAATTTAAGGCGCTGTTTTCTGAAGCCGACCTGTACGATTATCCCTGCCTGTTTGTTAAAGCCATAGATGATCAAACAATCGAAGCTACTTTTCCAAAAGTTCCTTTGGTTTATGGAGAAGATGGAGACAGAAGCAAAAAGATTATCAAACAGGCAGATTACATTGCAAAAACAGCCGGAAAAAGAAGCTTTCCATGGAGGTTTTTGGTCATTACCGATCGCGACGAACAACTTGCAGCTAATGAAATGGTCTATAAACTAAGTACACCGAATCAGTTAAAAAACACCACATGGATTAACCCTGGCCAGGTTACCTGGGAATGGTGGCACAATGCTTATGTGTACGGCGTAGATTTTAAGTCGGGCTACAACCAGGACACTTACAAATATTATATTGATTTTGCTTCCAAATTCAAAATTCCCTACATTATCATGGATGAAGGTTGGGCCAAAACGACGCTCAATCCTTTCGAACCGAATCCGACCATTGATCTTCAGAAACTTATTGCCTATGGCAAAACCAAAAATGTAAAAATCGTGCTTTGGTTTACCTGGCTGGCAGTAGAGAATAACTTCAATATTTTTGAAACTTTGGAAAAGTGGGGTATTGCGGGGGTAAAAATAGATTTTATGGATAGGAGTGACCAGTGGATGGTAAATTACTACACGCGAGTAGCCAAAGAGGCGGCAAAGCATCATATTCTGGTCGATTTTCACGGTGCGTTTAAACCTGCCGGACTTGAAGTTGCCTATCCTAATGTGCTTTCTTACGAGGGGGTAATCGGCATGGAACAAAATATAGGAGGCGGGCTTGCAACCCCAAATAACAATCTTTTTCTGCCATTCTTACGTAATGCAATTGGCCCAATGGACTATACGCCTGGTGCTATGCGGTCTGCCCATAAAGAAGATTATAAACCCAGCTGGGTCAATACCATGAGCATTGGTACAAGGGCACACCAGTTGGCAATGTATATCGTTTTTGAAAGTGGATTTCAGATGTTAGCTGATAATCCATATAATTATCTCAAAGAACCTGAAACCACATCTTTTATAACCAGTGTTCCGGTTACATGGGACGAAACTAAAGTCATAGACGGACGCGTGGGCGAGTATATCGTTAAGGCCAGGCGAAAAGGTGAAAAATGGTTTATTGGAGCCATGGGCAATAGTCAAACGCATGACCTTAAGCTTGAAACATCCTTTTTAAAAGCCGGTGTAAATTACCAGATTACTTTGATCCGGGACGGTATCAATGCCGATTTTCAGGCAATGGATTACAAAAGAATCGTAAAGCCGATACGGGCGGGAGAAACAATCGATATTAAAATGGTAAAAGATGGAGGTTATGTAGCCGTTATTGAACCTAAAGCAAATTGATTTTAGGTAATTTCGTAACATGAGATACTTTACTTGTATCTCATGTTAAACCGTACTGGGCGATCAACCATAACTTATTCTGAACCGGCCCAGTTACAAAGCTGGCGATAGTTTATACTGATATATATGTCGATTTTGAGACAATAAAGCGCAATGGCCTTGGAGATAAGATCGTCTATCACAGCAAGCGAAAATTCTGGGCACAGGTGATAAATCCAGGTACAATAATTACAAGAACTTTCTGTTACCAATTTGGGATAAATGGGGAGATAAATCGGCTAGGCTTCAAACTTCTAGCCTCTATCACCTGGAGATGCCATATATTTCACTATAGGCCTGGTCAAAGCAAAAAACACAACCATACGTCTACCATCTCCCACTTAAAAGCACAAATTACCTAATCAAACTTATCCTACCGGGCCCATTAAAAAACATGCGAAAGTTCTTCGCAATAAAATCCAAAAAATCGCAAATTGCAATGCACAAAACTAAGCTAATGAACCGTAAAACTACTGACGGTCCTTCAAGGAATAAAGCGCGCACCAGAACAGCATTAATCTTGCAAGTATCATCAACCTACGGAAACCAAAGGTGAATTTTTGACACTTTACAACTGAAATTTTTTCATTTTTCCTGATTTTTTTTCAGTGATTTCAGACTATATCTCCATTGGCATTTTTCTTGAAATACCTTAACTGAACGCAAAGTTCAAGAGTTTAATTAATTATAAGTTTTAATCACTAATTTATTTTAAGGAGGAAAGACCTATGACACTGGTTAAATTTAATTCCGAGAACAAGAAAAATGGCGCTGTGCCAGGCTTTAACAATGTTTTTGATTCCATTTTCAATGACACCTTTTTCTCAGATCGCATGATGACCCGCGTACCTGCGGCCAACATCAGTGAAACTGCAGATCACTTTCATGTGGAGCTTGCCGCTCCGGGGCTAAAAAAAGAAGATTTCAAATTGAAGCTGGAAAAAGATGTGCTGACTGTTTCAGTTGAGCAGCTCAATCAAAACGATCAGCAAGAACGCAGTTATGCAAAACGCGAGTTTAGTTATAGCTCTTTCGTGCGGGCTTTTACCTTGCCTGAGAGCGCAAATACCGAGAGTATCCAGGCTAAATACAATGATGGCATATTGTGCATTGACATTCCAAAACGTGAAGAGGCTAAATTGGTTGCCCGTCAAATTGAAATTCAATAATTTTAACCATTAATTAATAGGGCCGCAAATTTTGTGGCCCTTTTTCTATGTTTAGAAGAATATGGAAACATTTTTTGAAATCTCTTTAAATATGAAAACCTGCAAAGTTATCGAAAGCTATGGCTGCTTTTCCATCGGAACAGATGTAAAATTTGCTTTAGAGCTTTTCAACACACTACATGGAGATCCTCAGGTATCTCCCGATTCGGTGATGACTGTGGATTTAGTTAAAAGGGAAAAGGGGATTCCATTTCCCTTGGCATTAAAGCATTGTACACTGGATCAACTTGGCGAAAACGTTAAGCAGATAACCAAAGAGCTGTTCAAGCGGGTTAATTTGGAGGGTTGAGTTAAGCCTGGGTGCAGGAAAAAATTTGATCCAAAAAAAATCGCTGTTCCCTGGTTTGAATCCTGAAAGTTACGGGCATCCGGGGGCAAAACAAAAACACATGTTTTAGGGTTCCAGTAACATGAGAGCATTTAAAATTGGAATTCCCCATGGAGAGGGGGTGATTGGCTTAACCATCATCCCGAAGGATGATTATTTCATCATTGCGCAGCAACAGCATATACTCGGAGCCACCAGGAAAGAAGGTTCAGACTGGATTTTGATGCAGCGGGATGAAATTGAAGAGTGGTACCTAACCGACCACGAAAACAACCCCGACGATGAGCTAGAGTGTGTTGAGCTGGGAGCAATAGAGATCAACCAGATTGCAGGCGAAATCGAAAACCAGCTAAAATAAAAAAGAGCAATAAATTGCCTCCAGCATTACACAAATTATAAGCCCAGCGAGAAACAGCAGCTTCAATTATACCCTATCAGCAACTAAACCACATAACATTTTTAAATTTCCAGAAGCGTCTCCCATGGTATTGTTAAAATAGACGAAAACCTCTTTTCCCTCGGTTAACCATTCGGCAATATAATCTGCATATTCGGATAAAAAATATTCAGTGTAACTTCCCCTATAATCTCCCCCAGGCCCATGAAACCGAAGATAACGAAAATTGTTCTCGGGTCCGCGCAGAGGTCCTGCTCCCATTGTCTTATCGTGAATAACCATACCCAACCCATACTTTTCCAAAATTTCCATTACCTCTTCCACATATAAAGACGGATGGCGAAACTCCAGTGCGATCTTCCATTCGCCCCTAGCATCGTTTTTCAATAGGCATCTTATGAGGCGAGTCAGTTGGGGCACATTGCCTATTCTAATACTGGGTGGGAACTGGACGAGCAGACAGCCGCTTTTTTCACCTACAGCCGAGATCGCATGCATAAACCTGCTCAGCTCATTGGCATCAAAGCCAAGCTGGGGTCCATGGGTAATTTTTTTAAAAAGCTTAAAGCTAAAACGAAAGTCGTTGCCCACCTCACAGGCCCATTTCTCGACTGTGCGGAACATCGGAATTTTGTAGAATGAACTGTTGATTTCAATCGTATTCATCAGCGAGCTATAATAACAAAGCCTGGACCTGTTTTTGAACTGCTCGGGATAATGCAATTTATTGGGTACAGGTAATATCAGCCCGCTTGTTCCTGAATAGTAATTTTTTGTTTTTTGTTCCATAACCTTTAAGCAACACGGACAAGGCATCAATTGTTGCATTCGTTATATCCAGACCTATCCACTACCCGAAATCTACTCGTTGTGCTCCGGCCGGCGAGAACCAGCAAAAAAAAATTGGAGAGCCCTTGTATTGTATCAGCCGACTTACCCTTATCCAAATTATTGGGATGTTATTCTGCATTTAATAACGCGTATTTCTGCTCAAACCAAATGAGTAAATTTTAATAACAGGGTACAAAGTCCAGATGCGAAATTATTCCCACTAAAATAAAATTTGCAAATACAAAAATAATTCTCTAACATTGCTATAGACTAGATTAGACCAGATCAAATATTTATTGCTGATTTCATCCACAAAGGATGTAGAAGCATTATCGTCAAGTATGAGGCCTTTTCCTGAACTTTAATAAAAAGAGAGTTTAACCAAATACAAATGATATACACTAATTACACCATGATTTCTTATCGATGTAACCTGACCCTTCTTATAGTTTTATTTTGTGGATTTTCATTCGCCTCAGCCCAAATTACCCAGGTTGGTTTTACTTCCTCTGATAAAGGTTTAGTGCAGGCGTTTGACTGGGCAAAAAAAATGGCACTGCATTACAAGGGAGCCGATACCGACCCTGTGGGGCCATGGTATGAAGCCGCTCTCCCCTCCCGAAATGCATTTTGCATGCGCGATGCAGCACACCAAAGCATTGGCGCTGAAATATTAGGCCTAAGCAGGGAAAATCTGAACATGTTTACGTTGTTTGCCAAAAATATTTCGGCCAGTAAAAACTGGTGTTCTTACTGGGAAATCAATAAACTTGGAAAACCTGCCCCAGAGGACTACAGAAATGACCAGGAATTCTGGTACAATTTACCCGCCAATTTCGATGTAATTTTTGCAACCTGGCGCCTGTACAACTGGACGGGTAATAAGGAATATATCAATAATCCATCATTTGTACACTTCCAGCAAAAAACAGTAAAAGAATATATTGATACCTGGGTGCTCTCTGCCGATTCTTTGTTAAAAAGGCCAGCCCATCTCCACACGCCTAACCCTTACAATGAAAAGGATTATTTTCACAGTTGCCGTGGGCTGCCCTCCTACTCTGAAGGGATACCTAGCATGAGAACCGGTGTTGATTTGGTTGCGGCCATCTACCGCGGCCTGTTAACCTATGCAGATATACTCTCGGTAAAAGGGCAGCAAAAGGAAGCAAAATTATATGCCCAAAAAGCTGAGCGTTACCGCAAGCGACTGGAAGCTGACTGGTGGAATGCCAATCAGCAGCATTATTATCTCTATTACAGTAGCAATGATGAGTTTGTAAAAGATGAGCCTATTCCTTATTTGCTTTGGTTCGATGCCCTGAAAGATACGACCAGAGTCAAACTTCATTTAGCACAGATTGCTGCAACAAAAAGCAATGTAGAAACCACATCTTATTTCCCCTACCTTTTCTACAAAAATGGTGAATGGGATCAGGCCAGGCGATATATTCTTTATCTTTCAAACCCCGAAACCCCAAGAAGAGAATATCCAGAGGTTTCTTTTGGCGTGATTGATGGCATTGTTCAGGGTTTAATGGGGATTACTGCCAATGCTCAAACCACAACAATCAGCACCTTGTTCAGGCCTTCTGGCAAGGACTCAGCTACCATCAATAATTTACCTGTATTGCAAACCAGAATCAAACTTAGCCATAGCAGTCCTTATCAATCTACAATCTTTAATTCAGGAAAGAGGTCTTTTAAATGGAAAGCCATTTTCTCTGGAAACTACTCGCGCGCTGCCGTTAATGGTATTTCAAAGCTTACCAAAAAAGAAACAACGCTACAGGGAAAAATTACGAGTTGGGTTGAAGTAAATGTAAAGCCTGGAATGCAGGTAAAAGTTAACGTAAATCCCATTTTAAAACGATAAGATCCGAATGAAAACCCTAAAAAAGAAAGCCTTCCTAAGCTCACTGCTACTGGTTGCCAGTTTCAATCTCTATAGTCAGCAGCTCTCCCTTCCTGAGCAGAAAAACAGGTGGACTATACAGCCCAATGGGAGTATAAGCTGGCAAACAAACCAAGGCCTGCCACATGCAGATCACATCGAAATGTCGGGAGAAAAGGTTTCGCTATGGATAGATTACCGTTTAGATACTGCCGGAGTGATGAGAATAATACGTAAAGTAGTTTTCCCCACATTCAGGATGTTGCCAGATGAAACCAGGAGCCATATCACCTATACCTTTCAGGATAATGAGCTGCCTCAGATTTATATCAACAACAGGCTGCTGAAAATGGATATTTCTAAACGTGAACAGCGGGGTAATTTTGCATTTGTTTCCAAAAAAATTAACCACCATGGCTTGATGCGGATCACAGCAAATGCGGGTACAACCAGCGAGGTAGAAATTGAACGCAGCTTGTTTCCATCTGTAGAAAAACCCATGGCTGTCGAAAAATTTGTTTTCCGCAATACCAGCGATAAACCGGTAACTGTAGCTATGGAAAAGTTAATCCGCAGCGTTACCACCGATACCTTACAAAGCAAATCGTCGCCGCATACGGTGGTAATGAAAACAGTCAACCAGGGCCGCCGTACCCTCCAACCTGGCCAGTCTACAGTTTTTGCTGTTTGCTATTATGCAACCGATCAGCCCGAGCAGCCCTTTATTATAGATCCGGTACTGGAAGAAAGCCAGCGGATTAACCGCATTAACAAAATCCTTAAGCCCTTACAGCTTGAAACCCCAGATACGATTTTAAATACGGCTTTTGCTTTTGCAAAAATCAGGGCTACAGAAAGTATTTTCAAGACCAGGCGTGGGTATCTTCATGGCCCAGGCGGACTTGAATACTATGCTGCAATATGGGCAAACGATCAGGCAGAATACATCAGTCCTTATTTTGCTTTTTCGGGCGATAGCATTGGCGTTCTTTCTGCAATGAACTGCTACCGGATGTTCGCCTCATATATGAACCCGGAATATCGTCCCATACCTAGCTCTATTGTAGCCGAAGGAGATGCGGTATGGAATGGGGCCGGAGATCGGGGCGACCAGGCTATGATTGCTTATGGCGCATCAAGATTTGCACTCGCTTATGGCAAAGCCGACTCAGCTAAAGTGTTATGGCCGCTGATTAGCTGGTGTTTGGAGTACAGTAAAAGACATATCAATGCGCAGGGTGTAATCGAATCGCAAAGTGATGAATTAGAAGGCAGGTTCCCCTCAGGTAAAGCCAACCTTTCTACCAACTGTTTGTATTACGATGCCCTGGTATCGGCCGGGATGCTAGCCAAACAATTGCAATTACCCCAAAAGCAGATTAACGAATACTTGAAACGTGCAAATGACCTTAAGGTTAATATTGAGCATTATTTTGGAGCCAAGCTAGCGGGTTTTGACACCTACAAATACTATGAAACCAACAATACCCTGCGCGCCTGGATCAGTATGCCCCTTGCTATGGGAATTTACGAACGCAGTAAGGGGACTATTGCCGCATTGTTTTCGCCACAACTATGGACCGTTGATGGTTTGGCAACGGAGGCCGGAAAGGAAACATTTTGGGACCGCTCTACTTTATATGGCCTTCGGGGTGTATTGCAGGCAGGTGCAACTGAACAGGCAATGAAATTTCTTCAATACTACTCACGCCGAAGGCTTTTAGGAGAACATGTTCCTTATCCTGTAGAAGCTTATCCCGAAGGCAATCAAAGGCACCTCTCGGCAGAAAGCGGCTTATACTGCAGAATATTCACAGAAGGATTATTCGGTATGCGCCCAACAGGGTTCAACAGTTTTAGCTGCTCACCAAGGCTGCCAGAAAACTGGATACAGATGACACTACGCAGTATCAATGCATTCAATACCGTTTTCGATTTGAAGGTTGAACGGTTAGCCAGCAAGAAAATCAAGATAACAATAACCAAAACAAATGGTAACCACAGTTCCTATTCCGTTTCCGAAGGCAATAGTGTTCAAATAAAATTATAAGGAGAAGATAGCGGCCAGGAAAATAGATAGATCAATTAAATAACCAAATTATAAACCTTACAAACTAAAAAAAATGAAAAGAAAGATACAAGTATAAAAAAAACAGTCGGGTAAATTTAGTAAAAAGCCGGAAAGTGTTCGTAGCACCATCCGGCAGACTTAAAGTTTACCATTAGTCCAATTGAGTAATCGACATAATTTTTTAACCCTAAGTTTTCAAAAATATGAATTTAAATTCAAAAGCCAGGCTTTTGCTATGGCTTCGCTTTCCCAAAATCTCACCTTCCTTGCCCTTAACAGCACTAATTGCAATAGTTGCTTTTAGCCAGGCGAACGCTAAGAGTGGCCTTCCTGGTCATTTTCCAACGGCACAAAAAACAGGTCTAAACCTCAATATCACCAGCCTTAAAATTAAAGGCAGGGTTACCGACGAAAAAGGCCTTCCATTGCCGGGCGTGAGTGTAAAAATAAAAGGTGCAAGCATTGGTACAACAACTGATAATGATGGTAATTACAGCATTATCTCGCCCAATGAGCAGGCTATATTAATATTTAGCTACGTTGGTTTCATTCCCCAGGAACACAAAATATCGAATTCTACTACCCTTGATATCGTACTGAAGAGTAAAGACGCTGATTTAAATGAAGTAGTGGTGGTGGGCTACGGTACACGTAAAAAAGCAGATGTTGTGGGTGCTGTTAGTACCGTAAAAGGAGAACAGGTGCTTCAAAATGCATCGCCTTCGGTTTCTAATTCCTTAGCGGGGCGGGTACCGGGATTAATTACCAATAACCGCTCGGGTGAGCCTGGTGCCGACGGGGCAAGTTTACTAATCAGGGGACTAAATTCTTTTGGCGGGGGTACCAGCCCGCTAATTGTGGTTGATGGAATCCCCGACAGGGATTTGAACCGCATTAATCCGGATGATATTGAGAATATTACCGTTTTAAAAGATGCTTCTGCTGCTATTTATGGAGTAAGGTCGGCCAATGGTGTTATCTTAATCACTACTAAAAGAGGTAAAATAGGTAAGGCTGCTATCCACTACAATGGTTCATACAGCATCCAGCAATTAACCCGGTTTACCCACCGTGTAAATGCCTGGGAATATATGACCTACTTTAATGAGCTAAACCTGAACCAGGGCAATACCGCACCTTATGCACAAAGTGAAATCGATAAATATAAAGCAGGTAACGATCCAAACTACACCAGCACAGATTGGATGGATGCAGTATTCAGAAAAAATGCACCACAGAACAATCATTCTATTTCTGTGCAAGGTGGAGGGGAACAAGTTAAATACTTTTTTTCCGGACAGACGCTCGATCAACAGAGTAACTTGCGCAATAGTGAACAACGCTTTAAGCAGTACAATATCCGATCGAACATTGATGCCACCATTTCGCCAAACCTGAAAGTTAACCTGGACATCGCTGCCCGAAAGGAAGATAAGAACAATCCGGTGGTTTCCTTGAGTCAAACTTTACATGAGGCGGTAAGCATGTACCCCTTCCTACCGGTATATTGGCCCAATGGGTATATCAATGCGGGTATCTCAAATGGTAGAAATCCGGCAATAATGACCTCTTCCCTACCCGGTTATGACCACACCAACTATTACACGGTAAACCCTACCCTTGGATTTGACCTAAAACTACCCTACATCACTAAAGGTTTATCGTTAAACGGTTATGCTGCATTTGACTATAAATATGTTGAACAAAAAACATTCCGGCAGCCTTGGGATGCCTATACCTACGATGCGGCGAGCAAAACCTATAGCAACCAAAGAGCCAGCACAAGTATCCTGAGCCTGGCACAGGACGCTCAGTTAACCAATCAGAATACCTATTTCATCAAAATGGCTTATGATCGTCAATTCGGCAACCATAACATCAATGCATTTGCCGGATTTGAGCAAACAGTAAGCAAATGGAACAGAACATATGCTTACCGGAGAGATTTATTGAGTAACCAGCTCGACCAGCTTTTCACCGGAAGTGCTGTTGATCAGAATGCAACAGGTTCAGCTTCTCAAGATGGACGCGAAAGCTATTTAGGCAGGCTAGCTTATGCCTATAAGAATAAATATTTGGCTGAGGCCTCATTCCGTTACAACGGCTCTTTTAATTTTCCAACCGACAAAAGGTGGGGATTATTCCCTGCAATATCTTTAGGCTGGAAAATTTCGGAAGAAGCATTCTTCAAAGACAATATTAAAGGCATAGACCAGCTAAAACTACGTGCTTCGTGGGGCTTAATGGGTAGCGATGCAGTAGCCCAGTATCTATACGTAACCCGCTACCAGTTGGTAAGCAATCCTGTTTATTACACTTATTTTGGTGATGATTATACGGAAGTAAAAAACCTTTACCTTTCTGCAACACCCAATCCCAATATTACATGGGAAAAACAGGACACCAGAAACATCGGGTTTGATGCTGCATTTTTATCTAACAGGCTGAACATTACCTTTGATGCTTTCCGGTTTTTGAGAAAAGATATATTGGCACAGCGCAATGCTTCTGTACCACAATACACAGGTTTATCACTTCCGCCAGAAAATATTGGAAAATCGCTTAACCAGGGTATTGACTTTTCGATCAATTACAATGAAAACAGAAATGCTTTCAAGTATAATATTGGAGCCAATTTCACCTATGCTAAGAGTAAAATCATTTTCCGTGATGAATCTCCTAACATTCCTGAATGGCAGAAATCTACAGGTTATGCCATCGACTCCTGGTTAGTATACCAAACCAATGGCATCTACCATACCCAGGCCGAAGTAGACAGTTCGCCTCACATGCCGGGCGTAAAACCAGGTGATCTTTGGTTAATAGACAAAAGTGGAGATGGAAACATTACAAGCGATGACAGGGTTAGAATTCCTCAGTCGGCTACGCCAAAAATCATGTATGGAATATTGATGGGAGCTGAATACAAAGGTATTGCCCTTAATTTGGTTTGGTCAGGCCAGGCTATGGCCAAACAAATGATATTGCCACAATCACAGGGCTCATTGGTAGCGCCACCATCTTACCTGTACGATGGGCGCTGGACTCCTGCTAATCCTAACGCAGAATATCCAAAGGCTTTTAATTCCAATGATTCCCGAAACTCGGTATCGGCTGATTTCTGGTTACGAAATGCTGCATTTTTACGTCTGAAAACCATCGAGCTTTCGTATGCCTTGCCAACCAGCACCTTCGAAAAATATGGTATTGGTGCAGTAAAAGTATTCGCCGGGGCCAACAATCTGTTCTCATTTGACAGCATGAAGAAATATGGTGTTGACCCTGAAACCAACAATATCACAGGTATCAACTACCCGCAGACCCGCATTTTTAGATTTGGTTTAAATGTTAATTTATAAAACGACAAACATGAAAAATAAAATACTCATCTGTTGTTATATCCTATGTGTTATAATGACTTCCTGCAAAAAGGACGTCCTGGATAAAACACCGCTTGATTCTTATACCGATCAATCTGTATGGAACGATTTAAGTCTTGCAGAGGCTTTCACCAATAATCTCTATAATATCCTGCCCAACGCTGAGCACAACTGGGATAATACCACCAACAGAACATGGGCTTTATCTTCAGCTTGCGATGAAGCCTACAACAAGTTTGACGATTATAATGCATCGGTAATGAATTCGGGTACGCTGACGCCAGACAATCTGGGAAATTTTGATATCTGGGCTTCAACCTATGGTATTATTCAGAACTGCAATATCTTTTTATCGAAGATTGATAACGTTCCGGGTGATGCAGCGCGCCGCGACAGGTTAAAAGGTGAGGTGACTTATTTAAGGGCTTATGCCTACTTTAAGTTAATCAGAGATTATGGCGGCGTTCCCTTGATTAAACAACCCTTTGATTTAAACAGCAACTTTGAAATGAGCCGCAGTAGCTATGATGAATGCTCAAATTTCATTTCTGATGAACTGGATAAAGCTTCTGAACTGCTAAAAAAACAAAGTTCAGCTACTTATGGAAGAGTTACCACTGCTGCCGCTCTTGCGCTAAAATCTACCGTTCTTTTATATGCCGCCAGTCCACAGTGGAATGCAAGTAACGATCAGGCAAAATGGAAAAGAGCGTCAGATGCTGCCAAAGCCGTAATCGATTTACCATTTCAACTATTCAAGGGTAATTATGCTGATATTTTTACCACTAAAAATTCAGAATTGATTATGGTGCGCTTAACCAATAAACAGTATATGTGGAGTGCTTTCCAGGGTGTAGAAATGTTTTTATCCGCCAGTGGCTACCATGGCTGGGCTTCGTTTGCGCCAAGCCAAAACCTGGTTGATGCATTTGGAACCCAGGATGGTAAAGACATCAGCGATCCCACCTCAGGCTACAATCCGCAGCAACCTTACCAAAACCGCGATCCCCGTTTTTATCAGGACATTGTTTATGATGGAAGACCTTATGGCAAGCCCGAGTTCTTTAAAGACCGGTACAATGTAGGAAGCACCAATGCCGCAGAATTTTATGAGGGGGGATTAGATTCGCCACAAGGCTGGGATAAATGGAACAATAGTGTAACCCGCTATACCTTCAGGAAATACTGCGATACCACCTTTAACTTTAACAACGAAACCCAGACTAATAAATTCTGGGTAATCAGCAGATTAAGCGAAATTTACCTGAATTATGCCGAAGCCCAGTTTTACCTTGGCAATAATGCAGCTGCGATTCAATATTTAGATTTGATCAGGGACAGAGCGGGTATAAAAACTAAGCTTCCGGCCGGCTTATCAGGCACAAACCTCGAAAATAAAATCAGAAATGAGCGACAGATTGAACTGTGTCTGGAAGGACACCGCTATTATGATGTCCGCCGATGGAAAATTGCCAGTATCACCGAAAATAAACCGTTAATGGGGGTGATCATTACCAAAAATGGTAATACCGGCAAAAATTACAATTATACCCAGGTACAAACCAGGGTATTTAAACCTCAACACTATTTATTGCCTATCCCTAAAAGTGAAATTAACCGGACAAAGTTAAATCAGAATCCAGGTTATTAATTAAATGGCAGGAATGATTTGCTTTGCAGATCATTCCTTTGCTTATTTTAGCTTCAGTAATTTTTGCTTACCCCATAAATAAACGGGCAAAAACACCCGACATTAATAAAAAATACCTTAGTTTTAATGATTTTCATTACCTGTTAAGGATTTAGATAAAACTTATAACTGTAAATAACCTGAAACAAGTTTTATCTGTAAATAAATTAATCCCGACTAACCGTTCCGATATGCTCACTATTTTTGAAAAGATTCAAGAACTCGAAGAAATACCCTCTTACTCTAAACATGAACAATTTGTTCAGGGCATCATCAATGCAATTGATGAAAAAATCATCTCAAAAGGTGCCCCACTCCCTTCGATAAATGTGCTGATCAAAAAGCTGGGCTTTGCAAGGGAAACAATTATGAAAGGTTACAGGGAACTTATTAGCCGGGGAATAGTCGAATCTAAAAGCAGACTTGGGTATTTCGTTGCAAACGACGACACCGAACAAACGCTTAAAGTAGCCCTACTGATGTACCTTATCGACTCCTTCCAGGAGCAATTCTATAGAAATTTCAGAAATGAACTTGGGCCGAACGTGCATATTGATGTATTTTTTCACCATGGTAATATCACAGTTTTCGAAACGATGCTTGATATGATTAAAGGGAAGTACGGTGTGTATGTCATTTCACCAATCCCCCATCCCAAAACAAAGCCTCTGCTCGAAAGCCTGCCTGCCAACAAACTCATTATGTTTGATCGTTACGAACCCCTGGCAGGTGAGTTTAACTACATTACTCAGGAATTTGAGCAGTCTACCTATAAAGTACTTGCTGAACTTGCGCAGACCATAAAGAAATTTGATGAAATGATTCTTTTTCATACGCCAGGTTCGCTGGATCCTATTGAAATTATTAAATCCTTTAAAAAGTTTGCCAAAGATTTTAAAGTAAATACCAGCATATTAAACGAATATAAACCCGGCAGTGTTGAAAAAGGCAAAGTTTATTTCACACTAGACAATTCAGAGATATGGAAAATCATGAAAGACTGTGAAATTAAGCACTTAACACTTGGCCAGGACATTGGCATCCTATCCCATAACGATGAAATTGTTAAAGAGATTGTTGGTGGTGGCCTCACTACTTACTCAGCAGATTTCTCATTAATGGGTAAAAAGGTAGCTCAGGCAGTATTGAAAAAAGAGAAAGTACAGGAAATTATCCCTACCGTACTCATCAGAAGAAAATCTTTATAATCCCCTCAAATGAACTCCATTGCCTTCATTACTTTTATTGCAGTAACGTTTCTGGTAGGATTAATTTCCTGGTTTAAAACCAGACGCCATAAGATAACAACCTCAGCGGGGCTTTTTCTGGCTAACCGTACATTGAGTTTTACCGCAGTTGGTAGTTCACTTTTTTTCACCAATATCAGCGCCGCCGAGTTTGTAGGTAGTAGCGAATCGGTTTACCGAAACAACATGACAGTGATGGCCTGGGGAGTAAGCTCTGTGTTTGCCATGCTGGTGGTGTCTGAATTCGTAATTCCGGTTTACCTCAAAGGAGCCATGTCAACCACGCCCGATTTTTTGGAAAACAGGTATGATCCATCAACAAAGAAATTAGTTTCCATGCTGTTCCTGATCAGCTATATGGTTAACCTGTTACCCATTGTGCTGTATAGTGGTGCTGTTGCATTAAATGGCTTATTTCACTTTTCAGAAATATGGAATATCAGTTATGCCAGTAGTATCTGGATACTGGTTTGGTGTATTGGTTTGGTTGGCAGTTTGTATTCTATTTTAGGTGGCTTAAAGGCTATTGTAATCTCCGATCTGGTTTTAGGGATATGCATGTTTACCGGCGCATTGTTATTGGCTTACTTTGGGTTAAGCCGTGTTGGTAATGGCGATCTTCAGCTGGGGCTACACACTATCCTTAATTCAAAAACGGAACATCTTAATTCGATAGGAACAGCTGCTGATGCCATTCCCTTTTCAACAATTTTTACGGGAATGATTTTAATGAATCTTTTTTACTGGGGTACCGAACAGGTTATTGTTCAACAAGCCCTTGCCTCGTCTGATTTGAAAACCAGTCAGAAAGGAATTGCACTGGCCTGCGCCGGAAAACTCCTCGGCCCACTCCTTTTTATATTACCCGGAATTATTGCTGTTCATTTATACAGCAAAGTACAAAATACCACCGAAGTATTTTCAATGGTAGTAAGTGATGTATCTCCTCCCGTACTTAGCGGTTTTATTGCCGCAGTTATTTTCGGAGCTGCTATTACCTCTTTTTCTCCTGGTCTTAATAGTGCCAGTACACTGTTTACCCTAAACCTTTATAAGCCCTTTAAAGAAAAAAAAGGTATAGTGGTTACCGAAAAAAGCCTGCTCAGAAACTCAAAAAGATTTGAGATGTTCGCCTCGCTACTGGCCATGTTTATCGCGCCACTGATTATTTTCTCCAATGATAATTTTTACACCTTTATGCAAAAGATGAATGCCGCTTTTAGCATTCCCATTTTTACCATAATGTTTGTTGGTTTTGTAACCAAAAAAGTACCTCCCATTGCCGCTAAAATAGGGCTCGTATTTTGCCTCTGTGGATACATCTTTACCCAAATATTTTTTGATACCGGTATTCATTTCCTGCATATCCTGGCTATACTTTTTGTATCGACAACTGTAATTATGCTCCTAATTGGAAGACTCTACCCTATGCAAACTGCTTACCTGCCACAAGACAAAGGGGTTGTGGATTTAAAACCATGGAAAAACCGTCACTGGATTAATGCCCTTTTACTAATCATCATGATCTTGCTTTTTGTGGTATTTTCTAAAATAGGTATTGTAAAAAGTTAGTTTAGATAGCATGATCAAAAACTGATAGAATATTAAAGTTGGCGAGTTAAAAGAGGTTTTCGACGTCTTGGAGGAAACATTTAAAGCGCACGAAATTGATTTTTATATGATCGGGGCCATAGTGCATTGCAATGCAATTTTCATAGGCCTTTTAACTTTATATTGCGACAATGAAACATCGCTTTGAGCTGGAACTAAAAGAATTAGTTTCCGATTATGGGTAATTAAGGATTTTCATTGCTTACTCATATTTTGCCACCTATTGAACTCAGATGGGCTCACCCTATATCTCGCAAAATTCCCCTCATGTAGGGATAAAATCTCACCCTCTACAGCTTCGATAAATTCTTTTCTGTCCTCGGCTGGAACATCCTCTGCACTGATTCTAATGTACTCCAACATATTCTTATTGGTATCTGCTTTCAATATGATAGCAGTAATGAGCGCCCTAATGGCTATACGATACTTGAGTTTAAAGACATCAGGCTCGCCTAAAGATTGTCTAATCACCTTATATTTAGCAGCAGAACGCTCGTAGGACCAGATGAATACATCTCTTAGGAGACTGATATCATTTTGTTCGTAAATAGCTATTGTGCCCTGAAAATATAAATCCTCTGGTACATCAACGAAGGACAAGGGGGAAAGGTTTCTTTTAATCAAGGGAATGTTCGCAGCTAATCTAGAAACACGCTTATTAACATCATCGAAGGGCTGTAAATAAGGTAAATGAACCATCATGAAGAAAGATTGCTCAAAGGGATCCCTTATTTGGCTTACCTTTTCCAAAATGAGATCAAAGTATTCTGCTATACTTTGTGGAATTGCCAATGGTGTAAATGATGAGCCGGTAATCCCTACTGCCATTGACCTCAGTCTGCCTGGTGCCTCTGGATCAGGCAGTAAATTATTGGCTAACATTGCATGCAAATTGAGCAGGGTATATCTATTGTAACCTATTTCATCCGCGGTCTGAACGATGAACTCTATTGCATCCTTATGATTTAAAATCATTTGAGATTCTTTTGCTGATTTCTCGTTGTCTACTTCGCCAAATTCAATTAATCGTTGAGTATCGAGTAAACTATAAGTATTTCCTTCCAGCCGGCTCGAATTCCATGACAAGTCTATTAATAAACGATTAAAAATTTGCTGTGCATACGTCCCAGGTGCCTGTTCTAGCTTGCTATTGCCTATCTCTGCTAGGTGTTTTTTTTCAGCTATAGAAAGATAACTATCAATATTTGGCCTATAAGATTTTAGAAAATCCTGCTGATAGCCCACGGGTTTTTTTTGCTGAATCGGAGCAGTTACTAAAGCCAAGGCCTTTTGCCCTTTTTCTGACAAAGGGATTAAGGTTTTCTGTTCGACTATCTCTCCTTCGCTCCCATATCTACCGTTTCCTTTAATTAAATGATATTTCGTGGCCCTAGCGGCACCAATAATTTCAACTAAATTGTTCTCGACTAATTCCTGCAACCAGCGCTGTAGTGTCCTTTTAGTAATACCACCATTAAAGGCATTGTAGACTTCATCTACTCCTGCTCCATCAGGGAAGTTTGCTATTAGATCTAATAGCCGCAAATCACGTTCTCTTTTGTTCATATCGCGACATTTAACTTGTATTGCGACAAATATAACTTATTTTTTGTCGCAATACTAAAGTATCGCGACATTTTAAGCATTTTTTGTCGCGATACTTTAGTATTGCGACATTTTTTTTGTCGCGATAATTAGAGATTTAAGGTATTAGCTAATTCTATGAGGGTACAACCGTCCTTAGCTTTTGCCTAGATTTAATCAGTTACATTCTATTTTTTCTGTAAGAAGATATAAGCCAATGTCGAGCAAAGTTATTAGGCTAGCTTTTTAATTAGAGTAATCATCCCCGTTTCAACGTCTATATTTACTAACTCCTTGCGGTGGTCCGCATATTTCTCGATAAACAGATCCTGTGAGTTACACAGCTCGTTCTTGTTTCGTATTTCACTAAAACTGGTTCTTGGCCAACGTTTAAATATGCCAATAACCCAAGAGATCTATAGGAACATTTATACCTTCCTTAAACATATATACTTCTCTCTAACCTTCGGATTTCGAACATCTACTATTTCCATATGCCCCAGGGTACTTAGAGCTGGTCAGTCAAAGGAAGGGGAAGATATTTCAATTGCAACTGGTGACATTCTAATGGAACTTACATTCTACATATTTTTCAGGGGAAAGAAGTGTTTAAAAAACAGATGATCATTAGCTGTTTTGATCAACTGGTTTTGTTAAGGTTAAGTAGTATGGCTTAATAACTTTAATTGGAGTTCTTTTCTTTCCAAACGATCATGGGAATTGAACCATACAATGATTTTGGCCAAATAAAACCTATTTTTAAGAAGAATTAGATCTGTCCGTTTGGGCAACTTATTCATTTATTTATCGAAAATTGCAGAACGCGTGCCAATATGACGGAGCTTCGATACTTAAAGCACCGCTATATTGTCGCAATCCCACCTCACGGGTGTTCTTTAATCCTCGTTAAATTTGAATCATGATTTAACCTAATTTAAACAACATGAGAAAGATCAGGATTTTCGAACATATTTCACTTGATGGAGTAATAGAACACGATGGCGACTATACTTATGGCGCATGGACTACCCCATACCGCAGCCCTGCAGGAGCAGCAATGCTTTTAGAAACCTATGGCGCAAACTTCGATTTACTACTTGCACGCCATACTTATGATATATTTAGTAGTTTTTGGCCAAATGCCGGAGATTCTCCAATGGCAAATGCAATAAACGCTGCAACCAAATTTATTGTAACCCACCGGCCAGATAGCCTGGAGTGGGGACCGGTTGAAGGCCTTAGTGATGACGTTGTGGAGGCTATTCGTAAACTCAAATCAACCGAAGGACCAGACCTAATTGTCGTAGGCAGCTCTTCGCTAACTTCATTAATCCTTGATGAGGGATTAGTTGATGAGGTAATACTGATTACCTACCCGGTTTTGCTTGGCCGAGGTAAACGCTTACTGGCAGATACAATTGATGCCCGAGAACTCATTTTTGTTGATTCGAAAGCTACCCCCACCGGTTTGCTGATCAATACCTATAAACATATTGGCCCGCTCAAAAAATAAAATCCTGTATAGGCATATCAGTTAGTACCGAGCTTACTGATATGCCCGGATTTACGCTCTCATCCCCATAACCTTTCCACCCTTTGGAAAATCGAATGATTTCAGCCACAGTTTTAAGAGCTGTAATCATTTTGCAGGCAGTTTTATCGAAATAAGGATATTTTATAAAAAGACCAGTCATTTTTCGCCCGATTTAAAACGGCGTTCGTCGAGAAGTTACAGCCGTTGGTATAATACGTCTGGAACCGCTGAAACGTTTCCCATCTCTTGCCGTCTTATTATTAAAACATTCACAAATTATTATATAAAACTATAAAACGAAAATATTATGAAAACTTCAATCTCAACCCTAGCAAAATCATTAATGGCAGCTGTTGTTTTAAGCACTTCAATCTTCAGTACAACTGTAATGGCCACCGAAAAACAACCTGTTAAAATCTCTGCTCCAAAAAACTTCGATAAAGTAGTGGTAAGCGGAAATGTAGAAGTAACCCTGATCCAGAACGGTAAAGAAGGTGTTAGCTACGCTGACGATAACACCGGAAAGGTAAAAGTGATTCAGGATGGAACAGCTTTAAAAATTACTTCGGCAGATAACCAGGTAGCAAAAGTTACCGTTTATGTAAAAAGCATTTACCGCGTAATGGCATCTGATGATGCAGTAGTAAAAACAGATGGTAAACTAAATGTAACTAACCTTCAGGTATTCTTAAGCGGCAATGCAACAGCTAAAATCGACTCGAAAACCGAAAGCCTTTACACTGTTATTTCCGACCATTCAGATTTAAAATTAAGCGGTACAACTGAAAACCACAGCCTGGTAATGGGAAGCACACCAAAATTAAACTTAGATCGCTTTGCAGCGGCAAAAACAGAAATGAACACACCAGAAGTTGCTGTAAGAACTGCAGCTTTAGCAAAATAAGTACACAAATCAATTATTAGATTATTATAAAGGCCATCCCAGATGTATTTTGGGATGGCCTTTTTTTGATATCAGATCTATAAACTTTTCATTTTCTAAAACGGTGGCTATAGAAATTCATTTGAAAAGATCTGCTTCAAATCCTCCATTTCTATTTTCCCTTAACTTTTCATTCCCAATCTAGTTTTTTTACAACCCGTTTCTTATTTGATGCTAAAATTGACTAAGCAAAGATTGCATTGAAAATAGTCAATATTCAGGTAGTTTTTCGCATGCTTCTCCTCTACTTTTATTGTGGTTGTTAATTTGATAAACAGAAGAAAAACAATTTAAGTAAAGATTTTAGGTTGGATTAGAAGCTGTCCAGAGTGTATAAACCAATTTGATTGACCAGGATTCTGCCGATTTAACCTGCCACGGAATTAACTTTAAACTAAATAGTTACCGATTATTTATTTTTTTTCGCGAGATTAGATCAATGCTTTCTGTTTTTTCCAAATAAATAAAAACCCTGTTTAAAACGCTATTTTTTTTGATTTTTTTGCTACGAAACCAATCCAAAGCATAAGTTGTAGAGCGTTAAGGCAAATGTCTTAAACCCTTCGATTAAACATTGAATTAAGGTTTCTGATAACCATTTATAAACCCAGTTCATGAAATTAAAGATTATTGCATGTGTTGTAATAGGCATTGCTATAGTTATAGCCTGGCTAGCGGGAACAAACCAACTTTCAGCTGCTAAGGGTAATGAAATAAGCTACAATTACGACGTTCGGCCTATCCTGTCTGATAAATGTTTTGCTTGTCACGGCCCCGATAAAAACAAGCAGGAAGCCGGACTGCGACTGGATATAGAAACTAATGCCAAAGCACTTTTAAGAGAAACAAAAGGTGCCTATGCCATTGTTGCGGGTAAGCCGGAAAAATCTGAAATGATTAAAAGGATCACCTCTACCGATCCTTCTTATCAAATGCCAACCCCCGCATCACATCTGGGTGTTTTAAACAAAGATGAAATAGAAATTTTAACCAATTGGGTTAAACAGGGGGCAAAATATGAGAAACATTGGGCCTTTGTAACCCCTAAAAAAGCTGCATTACCAGAAATAAAGGAAGGTTGGGCAAAAAATGAAATAGACTATTTCATAGCGAAAAAATTAAAACAGCACCAGCTCAAAGCCAGTGAAGAGGCCAGCAAAGAGCAGTTGCTAAAGCGTTTATCTTTAGACTTAACGGGGCTTCCACCAAGCTTAGCGCTCCAAAAAGCGTTTAGTGCTGATAATAGCGGGCAAGCATATGAAAAGGTAGTAGACCAATTGCTGGCAATGCCACAATTTGGAGAAAAAATGGCACTCCACTGGCTTGATGTATCTCGCTATGCCGATAGTTACGGCTATCAGGACGATGATTACAGATCACAATGGCCTTATCGCGATTGGGTGATCCATGCTTTTAATTCAAATATCCCGTATGATCGTTTTATTACCTGGCAGCTGGCTGGTGATCTTTTGCCAAATGCGGGCAAGGAGCAATTACTGGCTACTGCATTTTTAAGGAACCATAAAATAACCGAAGAAGGAGGTGTAATACCCGAAGAATACCGTGTAGAGTACGGCATTGACAAAGTAAAAACCTATACCCGTGGCTTACTGGCTCTAACAGTAGAATGTGCGCAATGTCACGATCATAAGTACGACCCCATTGCACAAAAGGATTATTATCAGTTGTTCGCTTTTTTTAATACAAGCAAGGAAAAAGGTCTGGAAGGACTTGTTGGGTCGGGACCGGCCAAAACGCCCATACTGGCTTTAAGCGACAATGATGTTAAAAAAATCCTCAGGTTTGTAAACAAAAAAGATACCGGTAGTGTAAAAGTTTCCGTTATGGGTGAGTCTGATACGCCAAGAACTACCTATTTACTTAAACGCGGGGTTTACGACCAATATGGCGAAACGGTAACGGCATCAGCATTGCCTGCAGTGATGAATTTTGACAACAAAACCTTCCCAAAAAACAGATTAGGCCTTGCCCAGTGGACGGTTAGTACGCAAAACCCTTTAACTGCCCGTGTATTTGTAAACCAGTTATGGGAGCAGATTTTCGGAAAGGGAATTGTAAAATCTGTAGGCGATTTTGGCATGCAGGGCAACTTACCAAGCCATCCTGAATTGCTTGACTGGTTGGCCGCCGATTTTATGGAACATAGATGGGATATCAAGCTTTTGGTTAAAAAGATCGTGATGTCAGCTACTTATCGCCAATCCTCAAAAATAACCAAAGAGCTGCTAGAGAAAGATCCGGAAAACCTTTATTATGCAAGAGCTTCACGCATGCGCCTGCCCGCTGAGTCTATCAGAGACATGCTGTTAAGCAGCAGTGGATTATTAAACAAGGAAATTGGAGGTCCAAGTGTAAAACCTTATCAGCCCAAGGGGCTTTGGGAAATGGCCACTTCAGGCAGAGGACAGCTGGCTGTGTACAGGCAGGATAAGGGTAACGATATCTATAGGAGGGGCTTATATACCTTTATTAAGTTAACTGTTCCTCCTCCATCAATGATGATTTTTGATGCAAGTAACAGAGACCAATGCCAGGTAAACCGGTTAAAAACCAACACCCCCTTACAGGCATTGGTTATGATGAACGACCCAACTGCACTGGAAGCCTCGAGAGTACTTGCCGAGACCTTGTTGGCCGGGAAAGAAAACCCTGAGCTGGCCATTCGCACAGCATTTGAAAGCATCATTTGCCGTAAGCCATTGGAAAAAGAAATGGGGGTGCTTAATACTTATTATAAAGATCAACTGGCCCTGTTCAGCAAAAAAAAGAGCATAGCCGAAAAAACATTGAATATTGGCGAATACCCACATCGTAAAAATACGGTAAGCATAACAGAAATGGCGGCCTTAATGAGGGCAATCAGCATAATCTATAACATGGAAGAAGCAATTGTGAAGGGTTAAACCCAGTTTGATTCTTTTAGATAACCAAATAAAAATGGAAAAAGAAATATTGGAACATGGCCTTAATATGAACCGCCGCCGGTTTTTAACTGGTCTGGGAATGGGTATCGGCGGAGCTGCTTTAGGTAGTTTACTGGTCCCTGATTTGCTCAATCCTCAATCTGTTGAAGATGCAATTGTTGCAGGCTTACCGCATTTTGCGCCAAAAGCCAAACGCATCATTTATCTTTTTCAAAATGGTGCCCCTTCACAACTAGACTTGTTTGATTATAAACCCAAACTACAACAAATGCATGGGCTGGATTTACCCGAATCAGTAAGAAAAGGGCAACGGCTTACAGGCATGACCTCTGGACAGTCTAAATTCCCGCTTGCAGGCACAGTTTTCAATTTTAACCAATATGGTGAACATAGGGCATGGATGAGTGAGCTTTTGCCTTATACCGCGCGCATTGCAGATGATTTATGTATCGTAAAAAGTCTTTACACAGAAGCCATTAACCACGACCCTGCTTTAACTTTTTTTCAAACGGGTGCGCAAGTCGGAAACCGTCCCAGCATGGGCGCCTGGCTGAGTTATGGTTTAGGCAGTGAAAACAAGAATTTACCCGCCTTTTGTGTACTGCTCTCAAAAGGCAAAGGCAACGGGCAGGGTGTTTATTCGAAACTATGGACCAATGGTTTCTTAGATTCAATTCATCAGGGCGTGCAGTTTAGTAGTGGCGAAGACCCCGTACTATATCTTAACGACCCTGATGGAATGGATAAAACCGAAAGAAGAAAAATGCTGGATCATTTGTCAGCTTTAAATAACGAAGCTTATGATCAGGTTGGTGACCCCGAAATAAAAGCAAAAGTACAGCAGTACGAAATGGCGTACAGAATGCAGACGGCAGTTCCTGAAGTAACCGACTTAAGCAAGGAACCTGAATCGATTATCAAACTTTACGGCGGCGACTGTTTGGTGCCCGGCACCTATGCAGCCAACTGCCTATTGGCAAGGAAACTTTCTGAAAGTGGTGTGCGCTTTGTTCAGCTTTATCACCAGGGCTGGGATTCTCATGGCAATTTGCCAAAAGACCTTGCCGGACAGTGTTTAGATACCGATCAGGCCTCTGCCGCACTGATTACTGACCTTAAGCAAAGAGGAATGCTCGATGAAACGTTGGTAATATGGGGTGGCGAGTTTGGCCGAACTAATTATTGCCAGGGGAAACTTTCTAAAGATAACTATGGACGGGACCATCATCCCCGCTGCTTTACCATGTGGATGGCAGGAGGTGGTGTAAAACCCGGTGTTTATGGTGAAACAGATGAGTTTGGCTATAACATCGTATCAAATCCTGTGCATGTTCACGACTTTCATGCCACCGCATTAAACCTGATGGGACTTGACCATGAACGTTTAGTGTATAAACATTTGGGCCGACGCTACCGCCTTACCGATGTAGCAGGCAAAGTGGTGAAAGACCTGATTGCTTAAAATGCAAAACAGAGCTGTATGACTGGTATTTTTTAAAAAATTTGAATAATGTGTAAATGAACAGAAAAGAGTTTGTAAGGAATATGGCATTGGGTGCTATCGGAGCAAGATATATTCCGGAATGGCTGGCTAATAACGAGGTGGTGCTTGGACATGGCAAAAAGCGCTACAGGATAAACACGAAGTGGAGCCAAGCCGATGTAGCCAAAAATCCTGTTAACGATTGCCACGAAATGGTTCAGGATAGTAAAGGACGCATCTTGTTGCTCACCAACGAAACCAGGAACAACGTAATAATCTACGACAAGAACGGTAATTTTCTTCAATCCTGGGGTACAACCTACCCTGGCGCGCACGGTCTAACCTTATTTAACGAAAATGGAACAGATGTACTCTTTATATGCGATAACAACAGACATCAGGTTATAAAAACAACAATTGACGGCCGGGTACTTATGGAGCTTAGCTACCCAAAAGAAACGGGCCAATATATGAAAGCAGATGAGTATGTGCCTACTGAAACAGCAATTGCACCCAACGGCGATATTTTTGTAGCAGATGGTTATGGGAAAGATTTTGTTATACAGTACGATTATAAAGGCAATTATATCCGTCATTTTGGAGGAAGGGGTGATCAAAACAAACACTTGCTTAATGCCCATGGCATCTGTATCGACAATCGGAATGGCGAACCAGTACTCATGGTAACCTCACGCCAACAGAATGCATTTAAAAGATATGCGATGGATGGAACTTACCTCAGTACTGTAGAACTGCCAGGTGCCTGGGTATGTCGCCCGGCTATACATGGCCAATATTTGTATGCAGCTGTATTGCAGAGCAATAGCAGGCAATCTCAAAAATCTGGTTTTGTAACTATACTCGATCAGCACAATAAAGTGATATCTAATCTGGCTGGTAGCACGCCCGAATATAAAGATGGGCAGCTACAGGAAATGTATCAAACCATTAAAGCGTTTGATTATCCCCATGATGTTTGCATTGATGATGAAGAAAATCTTTATGTGGCCCAATGGAATTCTGGAAAGGTTTATCCCTACAAGCTAGAGCCAATAGCCTAAATTGTATCCCGTTTATGAAATATAAATACCTGTTTGCTTTGCTTTTTTTGTACTGTAACGCAAGTGCTCAAAAAAAATTTCAACTGGCACCGCCCTTGATTAAGTATACCTCTATTTTTTTTGATGACAGGTTAAAGGTTCCCATTGTTTTCGAACAACCTGGCGCTTACATTACCTACACTATTGATGGAGAAACAAGCAAAGCCAAAAAATATAATAAACCTATTCTGATCAACAAAGAATTAACAACGGTTAAGGCAAGCGCAAATTCTAAAGATTTTACATCTTCCGAAATCGTTGAGGCTACCTTTATTAAAAACGGAATTCCCACGGCAGTCCATTTCCCCCAGGCCAGCGGACGTTACAAAAGCAACAAATCCAATATGCTTTCTGATAATCAGGGAGGTATAACCAATTACAATAGTCCTACCTGGTTAGGCTATGACAAAGATTCAGTAAGCCTTATTATCGAAACCAACAAGGTTCAAAACTTGCATAGTGTGCTTTTTAATGTACTTCAAAATCAGGAGGCCTGGATTTTTCTACCTTCCAAGGCGGTAGTTTATGCACATAACAAAGAAAACAATAGTTTTTCGCGGGTTTTAGGCACAGTAACTACACCTTTAGAAAAAAATGAAAAGGTACAATGCAACGCAATTATAGTGGAGCTTAATGATTGTAAAACTGACAAACTTAAACTGGTATTGTTCAACACAAAATTACCAGCTTGGCATCAGGGAGCGGGCAAATTAGCATGGATGTTTATAGATGAAGTTAAATTATATTAAATGACAAAATATTTGAAGTGGCAGAGACTAGTTTTCAATTTATGCATTATGCTCAATTGTCTGCTGTTTTTTTTATTGTTCTTTGGCGACCAATTTAAAGTTCCTGTTTTTTTACAGGTGCTCGGCAGGGCGCATCCGCTTATACTCCACTTTCCGATTGTACTTTTGCTGCTGGCCTTCGTTTTTGAAATAATGGCTATTTCACCAAAACATGTATTGCTAAAAGATGTGGCTAACTGGGTATTGCTTGTTGCCTGTTTCACCACGGTAATGACAGCATTAATGGGGCTCTTTTTATCAAAGGAAAGTGGTTATGATGGCAATCAAGTGGCTATACACAAATGGTTGGGGCTAATTTGTGCGTTATTGAGTTTTTTATGGTATGCAGCCAGAAACGCTATACGCAAAAGCAAACTTACCATAACTATGGCAGGCATTTGCACAAGTCTTTTCTTACTAGCCGCCGGGCATTATGGGGCAAACATTACCCATGGTAACGATTTCCTGCTACTGCCCATGAAAGCACATGAAGCCACTGTGCAAATTTCGTTGGCCGATGCTGTAGTGTACCAGCACATGGTTAAGCCTATTCTCCAGCAGAAATGTATCAGTTGCCATAATAGCAGTAAGGCCAAAGGCGGATTGATTATGGAAAATGAACAATCCTTATTAAAGGGTGGTAAAAATGGCAAATTATGGGAAGTTGGTGAAGCTGATTTCGGACGAATGATGCAACGTATACACCTGCCGGAAGAACATAAAGACCATATGCCGCCGAAAGGTAAGTTGCAGTTAACAGACCAGGAAGTAAAGGTGCTTTACCTGTGGATAAAGGGAGGGGCAAGCTTTACGAAAAAAGTAACAGCACTATCACCGAACGATTCGTTACGAACAATTGCAGCAGCTTTTTTTGGTAACGATAACAATGAAGCGCAAAATCTTCCTGCTCTAGATAAAAGCAAAGCAGAAAAATTAAATACAGATTACCGTTCGGTAATGCCCGTTGATATAGGTTCGAATGCCGTGGCCGTTAGTTTCTATGGTGCTGCACAGTTCAACAAGAAGCAACTGGCTGAATTAGATGCCATCAAAAATAACATTGTGTCGCTACAGCTGAGCAAAATGCCAGTTAGCGATGAGGAGCTTAAGGTAGTTGGAAATTTCGTTAATCTGAAGCGTTTGAATCTAGCTTTTACCAATGTTAAAGGAAGCGGGCTCAAATACTTAAACAACCTGAACAATTTAAACGAGCTTTCTCTTTCCGGAACAGGGGTAAATGCGGGTATGCTCGATCCGTTAAAAAAGTTGAAAAAACTAAAAACTGTTCAGCTATGGAATACACCAGTTAATGAAAAGGAAATGGCTTCGCTTAAGAAAGATTTCCCAGGTATAAAGTTCGATATAGGGTTTAATGGCGATACCGTTAAGGCAAAATTGAATGCGCCAGTGATCGATGCAGGAAAGAAAACTTTTAAAGCCACACTTTCAGTAAAAATTAAAAGCTCGATTAGAAGTGCCCTTATCCGTTACACACTGGATGGCAGCGAGCCGGATAGCACTACTTCATCTGTTTACAAAGCCCCTTTTACAATAGAGAAATCTACGGTTCTTAAAGCAAAATCTTATCTCAAAGGCTGGATAAGCAGCAATACCACACAGGAAAATTTTTATAGGAGCAACCTTAGTCCGGATAGCGTAAAACTGGTTACCTTACCGGATAAAAAGTTTGCTATAAAAACTAACAATGCACTTTTTGATGGAGAGTTAGGCTCCCTTAGCTTTTCGGCCGGCACTAGTTGGACAGCTTATAGGGAAACCCCGCTGGAGGCCTTACTGTTTTTTAAGCAACCAGTAACGGTAGGTTCAGTAGCATTTAGGTCGTTAATTGATATTGGGTCTTTTATCATGCCACCTTCCGAAATTGAGGTTTGGGGAGGTAGCAATACCGGCTCCCTTAGTTTGTTAAAAAAGCTTAAACCAGTGCAACCGACAAAAGAAAGCATGCCATATATCGAAAACTACAGTTGCAGCTTTCAGCCGAAAAAAGTTACATTAATCAAATTGATTGTAAAACCGCTTGGAAGCCTGCCCGCCTGGCATCGAGGCAAAGGCGATAAAGGATGGGTATTTATAGATGAAGTATTTTTAAATTAAAGTAACCTGCATATTTCAATAAAAGTGGGGAAGAATCACTATTGCCGCCCCCCAGTTTATTGCCTAAAATTTGATTCTCTTTAAGTCTTCTTAATTATTCAAATAATATCTGTTTTACTAAAAGCACTTAAATATTAATCTCTTTTACCAACACAATATTCATTTTACAAAAAAACCAAAGCCATTTATTGATTTTACTAAACAAATAATCATTTTCTCTTCAAGAGAATTCAAGATTGTTATAAAAACCGAGCGTAAAAATCTACTTGGCTCGCCTATGCTACTAGAATCCATTTTAACCAGCTAATAAAGCTATATTATCGATTCGAAAGCTACCCCTACGAGTCTACTCATTAATACCTATAAACACGTCGGTCCGCTAAAAAAATAAAATCCCGCACAGGCATATCAGTTAGCATTGACCTTCCTGATGTGCCTGGATTTACTCTTCTAATCTCCACTACCCTTCCACAGCTGAAAAAGCAAAGGATTTAAGTTACAATCTTAAATAGAAGTAATCATTCTGCATTCAGTTTTATCGAAATAAGGATATTTTCTAAAAAGACAAGTCATTTTTCGCCCCATTTAAAACGGCGTTCGTCGAGAAGTTACAGCCGTTGGTATAATACGTCTGGAACCGCTGAAACGTTTCCCGTCTCTTGCCGTCTTATTATTAAAACAATCACAAATTATTATATAAAACTATAAAACGAAAATATTATGAAAACTTCATTCTCAACCCTAGCAAAATCATTAATAGCAGCTGTTGTTTTAAGCACCTCAATCTTCAGTACAACTGTAATGGCTACCGAAAAACAACCTGTTAAAATCTCTGCTCCAAAAAACTTCGATAAACTGGTGGTAAGCGGAAATGTAGAAGTTACCCTGATCCAGAATGGTAAAGAAGGTATTAGCTATACTGATGACAATACAGGAAAAGTAAAAGTGATTCAGGATGGAACAGCTTTAAAAATTACTTCGGCAGATAACCAGGTAGCAAAAGTTACTGTTTATGTAAAAAGCATTTACCGTGTAATGGCTTCTGATGATGCAGTAGTAAAAACAGAAGGCAAACTAAATGTAACTAACCTTCAGGTATTCTTAAGCGGAAATGCAGCAGCTAAAATCAATTCGAAAACTGAAAGCCTTTACACTGTAATTTCAGATCGTGCAGATTTAAAATTAAGTGGAACAACCGAAAACCACAGCCTGGTAATGGGAAGCACACCTATATTAAACTTAGATCGTTTTGCAGCCGCAAAAACAGAAATGAACACACCAGAAGTTGCTTTACAAACTGCAGCTTTAGCAAAATAAGTACCCAAAGATTTAACATTAAAGAAAGCGGCTCACGCCGCTTTCTTTATTTCTGACCATCTAATATAATCAAACAAGTAAAGGTCTGATTAACCCAAACGCAGATTGATACAATGCTATTGCAGCAATCGGGATAACATTTTGGTGTATGGGCATCAAAAACCTCATTTTACCCACTAATTTCTAATTTCCCGTCGCATAAACAGATAGTAAGCAAGAGCGAAACAGCTCACACTGCAAGCGACCATTCCGCTGATTTGTGGCCACACGATCATGATGCTTTCTTTCAAAGGAAGCGGTGCAGGAATTGCGCCAGAAAGCTGCTCCATATTCATCGGCCCCAAACTTCTTACAGAAGGCATAAGCAATGTAGTAGCAGCATCACTATAGAGCTGATTCGGGGCTACTCTCAATATATTTAAGATTAATTCATTATAACCCATTATTTCAGACTGAGAGAGATAAGCAGGATCTGGCATTAACGCTCTAACTGCTAAATTCACCAGCATGGGGTAGAACACGGTAAAGAAAAGCCAGATCCCCAAAACGCTCAATGCCGAGGTAGCGGCCTGGCGAAAAATAATAGAAAACAGTATAGAAAGGCTCAGATAAAAGGCAATGTAAATGATTGTCGCTAGCATAAATCCAATAATACGCATCAACTCCTGCGGTTCTATCCTAACTCCTGTAATAAGCAATCCGCTGCCAATCATTAATAAGCTTAAAGAAAAAAATAGTGTGGTAATGATAACCATAGGACTATAAATTTTCGCTAAAAGAATATTATCCCTGTAAATTGGCTGCGCGACAAGCCTGGTTAATGTGCCTGCATTCAGTTCAGTATTTATCGCATCAAAGCCCATGCTAATGCCAAGCAGGGGAGCTAAAAAACTAAGCAATATATGAAAAGGAGGCATTGATCCATCATTATTAGTCAAAAGCTTGAGGTATAGAAATGCATGATCGGGATCCTGGGTATTATTAAAAGCACTTCTGATATTCGCTACAGATATATACATCGATGCTGCAAATGTGAGTAAAACCAACGCAAGTAGTAAAATAAAACGCCAGCTTCGCACCAGGTCTGTGATTTCCTTTCCTACCATAATCCTGAAAGGACTTTTTTGTGTCTGTAATATGATGTTATTTGCGTTTATCATGGCTGAATAAGTTATTTGAACTATTTACTTCACTTGCGGATGATCTCCAAGAGCTGTTTTCGAAATATTTCTGATAAATCTCGTCCAGACCATACTCTTTTTTAGTTACACCAAGGATATCTTCTCCCGATTCAATAATCGAGCGTATGAGTTGAGGCGTGATATCTTCAGCGGTATTGAAAGTTAAAAACTCTCCACCCACAGTCAGCTCATTGACTGTTATCCATTTGGTAAACACTGTCTTTAAGCGATCGACATCTTTAGGAGCGCGGGCAAGCTGAACAACCGTTTCTATCCCCGTGTTACCAAAAAGTTCGCGGGAGAGGTCAGTGAGGTTTCCCTGAGCCAAAAGTTGGCCATCTACGAATATCCCAACCCGGTCACACACCTGCTGAACATGATGCAAATGATGTGAAGAAAGTAAAACAGTAAGCCCTTGTTCGCCACTCAGGCGTTTAATCAAATCCAGAAATTCCTTAACGCCCGAGGGATCGATACCAAGCGTTGGTTCATCAAGAATGATCACTTCAGGCTCCTTAATCAACACATCTGCGAGGCCTAGTCGCTGTTTCATTCCGCGCGAATAAGTCGAAGTTCGTTTATCCGCGGCAGCCTTTAGCCCTACAAGTTCTAAAACCCTTTTTGTCCGTTCAGCTATATTCGTCTCATCGAGGCCATTAAGCCTTGCGATATAGCGCAAATTTTCCAGGCCGGTCATATGGGGATAAAAGCCTAAATGATCTGGCATATACCCCACCTTTCTCTTTACAGATATCGGATTACGTGTTGCATCATATCCGCAAACAGTTGCGGTACCGTTATCGGGTTCAGTAAGCCCAAGCATCATCAAAATACTTGTAGTTTTACCAGCACCGTTTGGACCAAGCAAACCAAATATTTCGCCACGATTGACATCAAGGCTAAGTCTGTCAACTGCCTTGTGGGATCCATAGTTTTTACTCAGGTCCCGCAACTTTATTATCGGTTCCATCTTTTAAATAAAATTAAGTCTAATAAAAGATGAATTTATCGCCTGCCATATTTACGGATGAGTGCATAAACACATCCAACAGCAATCAGAATTACCAAAATCCCGATCCAACCTGAAAGCAAAGAGGTTTTGACAAAAATACGAAATGCTGCCTGGCTACTGACATTGCCACCAGAAAGATTAAAGGTTGCGGCATAGTCCCCGGCAATAGTCTTATCAGGTACTTTAAGCAGGACTTTTACACGTGCGGTTTTTCCCCCCTCAAGCTTTTCGACCTTAGTTGGCTCAAAACTTGCCTCCCAGCCGCTGGGCAATTGCGATGTTATTTCCAGATCTTTCACTGGTAGTGTCCCTGTATTTCGCACCTCAAGCTCGATATCTTTATGGCTTCCTGAGGTTAACTCCTCGCTAAGTCTTCCACTAGGAGTACCCAGTACTGCAGCATAACTTCCCTTAACCACTGCTTCAAGCTCAACTGAAAGGGTTTGGGCAGTTGATACGGCCTTAAAAGGAATGATGTATTTCCTAACTGTAGCATTACCTGGAGCAGTGAATTCTAAAGAAATTTCTCTACTTTGTTCCGCCTCAACGCTTAAAGAGGTAACGGGGCTTCCGTCTACACGAGAGGTCATTTGCCAACCGGCAGGAAGGTCAGCCTTAAATTCATAAAGTTGCCGGGAAGATGCGCTGTTACGCAGGGTTAGTGAAAACCGAAAAGGCTCATTCGTAGCCGATTCAATGTTGACCAGTTTTGCGCTTAGTTCCGAAATCCCTTTGGGAGGCTTTTGTTGCCGGGCATTGGCAGTTGATGCAGTTAGTAAAAAGACTGCAAATAAAAACATACTAAATAAGTTTTTGAACTGTGTTCTGGGTAATTTTTTCTTTGACATGATCTAAACCAAAATTTTTAATAATTGCTCTAAAAAATGTTTTCTGATTAGTTATCTGATTAGAATTCAAAACAAAAAAAGCCAACGTTTTTTTCAAAATATTTTAACATTTTTTAACAAAAATCTCTATCAAAACCAATAAAATAAAGCTGATCCATTACTCCGTGCACTGACCTTCGTTGATCGCTTGAATATTGACAATTACTGCTTTGCAAATGGTTTGTCTATCCATTAAACGTTACAAAACCAACCAAAAACATTACTTAGCTAACTGAAAGTTTTTTTGTTGAAATCAATGGCGATCACTTGATTACCAGATTGTTTTTTGACCGCGGCCAATATTTTATTGTCAAAAATGGTATTAACCATTATTCTTTCCTATTGCTCACAACATTTAGCGTGCGAACAGCACACCCGCCTAAAAATGCCCAAAAGTATAATTAATGTTTTCGTCTCCAGATACTCCCATTTTTAGTTGTTAATTTTTCTAAACTCCGTTTTAATACCAGTCTTTTTAGCAACTGCTCGCTTTGGTTGCGTGATATGCCAGCCAATTCGGTAAATTCTTTAGCGGTAAATGAATTATAAGTATTGAAAAGTGATTCCCAGCTTTTGCTGTACACAGTTTTTTCTGCATTTGGGAATAACTTTAAAACAGCCATTTCATAATAGGCATAGGGCTTGGCTCCATATACAAATTCTTTTGCGCCACTAGCGGCTTCAAAAAACAAAGAAGGAAACCCTCTTACACCATAACCACGGGCTACTTTCAAATCTGCTTCGAAATCTGCCTTTGCCTGTCCATCAAAATCCGATTTCAGCTTTGCTACATCCAGTCCGACATTTTTAGCGGCCAGTTCCAGATGCTCCCATTTTGCGATATTCTTTTTCTCCATGAAAACCATTTCCCTGATTGCCCTTAAAAACAAGATAGATTTTTCGTGGTCCTGTAATTGCGCCGCTTTAAAAGCAATTGATGGCGGATAAGATGAATCCAATGGGTCTTCCAACCAAACATCTCCATCAATTGGCATATCATAATAAGCACTTACCTCATCCCAATGGTGAGCCACATCAGATGGTTTGCTGATTCCCCCGCTATTGTAACTCCAATCGGGCAATAATCCGCCCATGCGGTATTCAATTTCAATGCTATCGCCATACTCTAATTTTAATTTTCTCAATTGAGGTTCAATTCCCCAGCAGGTAGAGCAAATCGGGTCGGTAAAATAAATTACCTTAACCGGTTTTGTATTTGGCTGAACTTCAATCGAAGCTAATTTTTCATTGCCTGAGCCCGGCATTTCGCAAAGTCCTGTTTCAGGATTGCACAACAGTGGGTTGGTTTTGGTGATAGGGTTTGACATCTTTTATCTGTTTTCTTAATACAAAATTAAAACAGAGTTAGTTTACAAACGTTATCAGTTACCTATTGGAAACTACTTACCCATTGGAAACCACCTGGAGTTTCGCTAGTTTTATGGCACAATTGAATGAGGAAAAAAAAATGAAGAAAAACCAGACCGTGAATAACACCCGTGTTTGTAAAGTACGGATAACAGCCATTAAAGATACCATGGAGATTTTGTCGGGCAAATGGAAATTTCACATCCTGGGCACTTTGCTAGAGGGTGCTAAAATGCGTTTTATGGATTTGCTGCGCGAAGTAGATGGTATAGCTCCAAAAATGCTCTCAAAAGAATTACAGGATATGGAGCTGAACCGACTGGTTAGCCGTACTGTTTTGGATACCAAACCCATTACCGTAGAATATGAGGTTACGCAATACGGCAGCACACTAAAACCCATTATAGATGAAATTGCGAAATGGGGCACGGCTTATAGAAATGCACTTTCTGAAAAGGAAACGGATTAACCCAAAGCATAAATCTCGAGCCACCTCAATTAAAATCCTAACTTACTTTTCGAACACCACCATTTCGGGGTTTGCACCTTTATTTACTAAAATGGTTGAAATCTCTTCAATCATCAAATCCGGACCACAGATATAAAATGGTTGGTTAAAATCTTTGATATTTTTATTGATAAAGGCTTCGTTAATGCGCGCATTTTGATATTGCGAGGAGGTCTCGCTACTGACTAAAAAAACAGCACCTTCGCCAAGAATTTCTGCTAACTCTTCTTTGTAAATGATATCGGCCTCCGTTTTATTGGAAAAAAATAACTTGTTACCTTTAGCCTTCCCTTGCTGATGTAATTGTCTGAGGATGGCTATAAAAGGTGTAATACCTGCACCCCCAGCAATAAAACAGCCCACTCCCTTATACTCAATAGCTCCCCACGAATCAGAAATCACCAATTGATCGCCCACTTTTAACTGCCCGATTTGATTGGTAACCCCATCATGGTCGGTATAGGATTTTATGGTAAATTCAAGATAGGGTTTATCTGCTAAAGCGGTAAAAGTAAATGGCCGTTTTTCATCAATCCATTGGGGCTTTTTAATGGATACATCGGCAGCATGCCCCGGAACGAATTGGTAGCCCTCCGGTTTATCAAAACGCAAACATTTTACATTGTGTGTTACCTGCGAAATCGCTTTAATACTAACTGTAAATTCCATAACCTTAGTGTTTAGCTATTAATTGATTTTACTGCTTTAAACAGTAGATATACTGCTTGTTTCCCTATATAAAAATGCGAAAAATTTTAATGGCTTTATGCATTTATCGGTCAAAAGAAGGCATAAGCGATTAAATGGCTTATATTTTTCGTCAGACCAGTCATTTTTCGCCCGATTTAAAACGGCGTTCGTCGAGAAGTTACAGCCGTTGGTATAATACGTCTGGAACCGCTGAAACGTTTCCCATCTCTTGCCGTCTTATTATTAAAACATTCACAAATTATTATATAAAACTATAAAACGAAAATATTATGAAAACTTCAATCTCAACCCTAGCAAAATCATTAATGGCAGCTGTTGTTTTAAGCACTTCAATCTTCAGTACAACTGTAATGGCCACCGAAAAACAACCTGTTAAAATCTCTGCTCCAAAAAACTTCGATAAAGTAGTAGTAAGCGGAAATGTGGAAGTTACCCTGATCCAGAATGGTAAAGAAGGTGTTAGCTATGCTGATGACAATACCGGAAAAGTAAAAGTGATTCAGGATGGAACAGCTTTAAAAATTACTTCGGCAGATAACCAGGTAGCCAAAGTTACCGTTTATGTAAAAAGCATTTACCGCGTAATGGCATCTGATAATGCAGTAGTAAAAACAGAAGGTAAACTAAATGTAACTAACCTTCAGGTATTTTTAAGCGGCAATGCAGCAGCTAAAATCGACTCGAAAACTGAAAGCCTTTACACTGTTATTTCAGATCGCGCAGATTTAAAATTAAGTGGAACAACCGCAAACCACAGCCTGGTAATGGGAAGCACACCAAAATTAAATTTGGATCGCTTTGCAGCTGCAAAAACAGAAATGAACACACCAGAAGTTGCTGAAAGAACTGCAGCTTTAGCAAAATAAGTACCCGAAGATTTAGATAACAAAAAAAGCGGCCCGGGCCGCTTTTTTTGTTGTTTTAGATTATCGCTTTTAGTTTTGAATATTTGTTTGCTTATTGAATGAGTAAACAAATAAAAGAAGACTTAAATGATCCGAATTATTTAAGTAAGTTCCTACGTTTGTTGTAATGCAGCAGATATGTTTTCTGTTGTGCAGGGTCAAGAAATGAACTGCTAATTAACGTTGAAACCTTATCCTGTCTTAGTAAAAAGGGAGCTACTAGCGCTTCTCTCCGCTTTTCAGATATCCCCAATCTTCTACCGAACTCCAAAAAATCGAGTACATTAGGTGAGTTATTTATTTTCCACTTTCCAGATCGGAAATTATCAGCAAAAAGTCCACCCTCAAGTGCAAAATCCGGATCGTCAACATGTATTCTGGTATCCAAAAGATCGTAGGCTGGGCTAAGTGTGAAATCTCCGTGAATAGTTTCCAATAAACCAAAGTTTTTTAAATGAGCATCGCCATTTGAAAAAAGATAATTGAAGATTACAAGGCTGAAATATTTTTCAATTTCCACTTTCCATGAGGGAACGTATTTTTGTATAAGTAATCCCAGTTCTTCATAACTATAATGATATTTGTAATTAGGTCCGTCATTGTCTCCACTTTTACCCGCCAAACTTGCAAAATCCTCTTTTCTTAATTTTTTTCCATCAGCTGCAATATCGAATCTTCTCGTAATGTAAGCCGGTTCTCCTGAAGCAAAAAAAATCAGTGCATTTTCAGCTGTCCTGATCTTATAGACCTGGCGGGCTATTTGCATAGTAAGATGCTCATTTGCTGGAACCTGATCAACTTTTTTTACATCTCTAGGAATTGGCTTTAATATGTATTCGCCATGTTCGCCCTCTTTAGCTAGCCTCAATACATTCCTTTCCAGTAAGAGTGAGAGCTTTTCCTGTACTCCCGATATTGAGATCCGTTTTCTATTTTCAATAAACAGTTCCTCGTCGGCCTCTTTCCCAGAAAAATTGTACGGAAGAATATGGCTAACCTTTTTATTATTAAAAACTCGCTTTAAGGCTGACGGACTATAGGTCTCAAATCCAGAAGCTAATGTAGAAGGGCAATTTTTAATCTCGGGCATCTTCATTTTCAATCGGTTTTACGGTTATTGCCCCTATTGTATCTTCACCCGCAGTTGCCAAAAGAAGCCCAAAGGCATCATTTTCATCAATGCGAAATTGACGGATTTGAAGCGTCTTGTTTACACCTTCGGCCAGCATATTATAAAAGAATGGAAAAAGAATCTCCGAATAATATTTTTTCTGAGTCTTAGGCAGCGTCAAACTAACAGCTGGCAGCTTACTATCGTTAAAATATGATTCTTCATACTCAAATTCGAAATTTTTACTATCCAATTCAGATAGATAACCAGATAGGATTTTGTTATAGTAAACTTTAGCTCGCCGCATGATCTTTTTCCTCTATATTTTTAACTACAGCACGAAGTTCCATACCAAGTATATCCAGTATCCGACTAACAACGTCTACACCGGAATTCACTTTTCCCAATTCTATTTCCCGCAATGTAGTAGGACTGACCTCGGCAATTGCAGATAATCGAGACTGTGTGAGACCTAGCTCTTTTCTTCTTTTCTTAATAACTGAACCCAGCGGAATCGACATCATTCTGTTCTTTATAGCATAAAATTAACCAAAATTCTATAAAAAGCAAAAAAAACAACACAAAGGTGTTGTTTTAACGCAGTCAGCAAATATGTTTTATTAATTTACACACAAAACAACGGCATAATGTTGTAAATTAAAGAAAAAGAGGCCGCAGATGTTTTAATATTACACGTCCAAAAAATTATAGGTTACAGTTAATTTCTCACACGCGATATCTTTCCTAAAGATAAAATGAAAAGTTTTATAATTACTCATCCTTCTGAGGAGTCCATGTAGTTTTACCGAGTAATATTCAAATTAAATTTGAATATTACTCGGTAAACATAGCTTACATTCTCCTAAACCAATTATGGATTGCTCCTTAAGTTCTTACCCGCGATATCTTCCCAACGGTAAAAATGAAAAGTTTTATCATCGCTCATCGCTACCAGCAGCCCATGTTTAAAATCTGCATTCAAAGGTACTGAAACGACATCAATCCCATCGGTTTGGTTAGCTGTGTACTTTATGGTGGCTATTAAGGGATGCTGATTTGGAGCACCAGCCTTACCTTCCCTGCTATACACTTTTAACTGCCTGGCACCCTGGTCAGAAACTAATAGATAGCCTTTATTGTCAGATGTTTTATAAATGGCTATGCCCTCGTTGTCTACTGCAAAGTCGCCCTGACCAAAAAGTGCAAGCTCTTTATCTCCTTTAGCCGGATCGGCATAATATTGACGCACACCAAACTGCTCATCGCAATAGTACACATAGCCGAGTTCATTATCAACAGCAATCGCTTCAATTTCTTTTTTGCCGCTGTAACTACCAAATTTCCGCACTAAGTCGGCTTTAACATGGCCATTACCATCATCGCTTAATAAATATTGCCAGAGATAACCACCTTCTTTCGGACCGGTTTTGCGACCAACAATGGCATATATTTTTCCACTTGGGTCAGTATACATCGAAATGCCCATTAAATCGCGAAATTCAGCCTCTGTTTCGCCAACAAAAACCGGAATGCCCCCATTGTCTACCGGCTTCATATCCGGAAGGGAATAAATCCTGAGTTTGTGGCTCAACCTTTCGGTAGTAATGGCGATATCTGTTTTTTTGCCTGCCAGATTTAATCCGTAAGCAATATCTACGTTATTGGGCCTTTGTAAACCTTTAACTGTTTTCGATTTGATAATTTTTCCTTTCAGATCAAAAACATACAAACCTCCGTTTGCATCTTTATCGGTACCAATTACCAAAGATTGTGTAGCATCTTCCGGGTTTACCCAAATGGCCGGATCGTCAGTATCGAAATCAACGGGCTGGGAAACATAAAGCGGTTTTACCGCAGTGCTATCTGCTTTCTGTGCAATGCCGTTACAAGAAAAGCACAGGGTTAAAATTGCAATTGCTGCAACAGGGAAAATAATTCTATTCTTCATTTTAAATTTTAGTACCGTAAGCACCTACAAATGTAGCTGGCGCTGGTGAGATATAAGTGATTCCATTTTTCATTACGATGCCAGCGGCATGGTGGCGGGTAAAATTGGTGATGCCCTTACCCAAAGCCGGCGAATTGCCTTGCAGGTGAAAATCCCAGGCTGTGTTAAAATCGGCATTGTTAACCGCGGTATTTACCGGATAATTAACAAATTTAGGGTCGTTAGCACCTGCGACATTGCTAATTACATCATTTTTACCGCCAATAATATCGCCTCCCGGCTGAAACTGGTTTACCGTGGTCTGATCATATCCGTAGTACCAATTATTGCTGTAGCTGGAACGGGCATCTTCTGGCTTTTTGGTATCTTTTTTTACGCCAAAACGGGTATTAGCAAAAAGGTTATTGTATAAATCGGCACGAACGTTACTCTCCATCCAAACCGATCCACCTTTAGCGGTAGGCCTTCTCCAACCTGTATTTACAAGCGTATTGTTATAGGCTATAATGTAAGTTTGTGGGGTTTTATCCCCGGTATTGGATAGTTTTAATGCATTGGTGTTGGTACTGTAAACGAGGTTATAGGCAATATCAGCCAGGCAACCCGATTTAAAGTTCATGGCCTCGCCACCGGTTACCCCAGTAGTGTAAAACACATTGTTGGCAAAAATGATCTTTCCGCCCTCAATGTAGGTACAATCTTCTTGCAGGTTTCTGAATATACTGTTTTGTACCACTAATCTGCCTTTGGCATTGGCAAACCAAAGTGCCGGCAGGTTTTCTCCTGCTACCGCTTTGTAAAGCCCCATCTTAACCGAAGTTGAAGCATCGGAAGTGGTAGAACCGCCATATTCGATAATCGCATGGTCTAAAACCAGCTCTTCACAGGTTGGACCAGCCAAAATGCCACCCCAAAGTTTACCGAATTTCTTTTGAGCCGTTTTATAAAACTCATTCACAGTAAATTTAATCGGGTTCTCTGCTGTCCCCAATGCATATAAATTACCTTTCACAATAATTTCCGGTTTGGCAAGGGTATCCATCAAAACGGTAACTCCTTCTTCAATAGTAAGCGATTTACCTTCGGGAATAATAATATCGCCTTTAATTACCTGAGTGCTCCCCTTTGCCCAAATGCCCGAAACTTCTCCAATGGCCGATCCATCTACCGCAGTAGCATCTACATCGATATTGGCCTTTTCGCATCCTGTTAAAGCCAGCAGTGCAAGCACAAGTAGTTTAAAAATCTGATTCGATTTCATGTCTTTATCTTTTAAAATTCAATTAATTAAACTTATATCTGAAGCCAACTAAATAGTTCTGACCATAATAATCGCTTCTGATCAAAGTATTTCCGTCTTTTACCAAATCTTCGTTGATTTTGTTATTTTCCGGGTTGGTACCTTTTATGAATAATTTTGCTGGTGTATTTAAGATGTTATTGGCTTTAACAAAAACACTGATTCCACCTTTAAATCTTTTCTCAACCGAAGCATCCATCTGCACAAATCCCTTTTGCCACAAGTCGTTGTTTAAGAACTGAGAAACGGTATTGATCCGCGAACCGGTATAAGCAGCTGCAAGCTGTGCATCCCAGCCTTTCTTGGTATCTTTAAATAATACTGATAAATTGGCAATATGCTCAGACTGTCCGTAAAGTGGGCGTTCCTGATCCACAGAAAGCGCCTGGATATCGCCTGTTGTTGGGTTAATGGTTCGGGTTGTTTTTGGCGTTACAATACGTGAGTGGGTGTAGGTATAATTTGCTTTGATACCAATTTTACTGAAGTATTTGATGTAATCTACCTCTGCACCATAATTATTGGCTGTACCAAAATTACCGGGTGTATAATAAATATCCTGTCCGCGAACTGCATCAGCCTGGAAAGTATATTCAATTGGATTTTTGATCCGCTTGTAAAAAGCACCGATTAACAATTGTTCGGATGCGCCAGGAAAAAGTTCGTAACGCAAATCGAAGTTATCGGCAAGGGCACGTTGTAAGTTTGGATTTCCACGCTCCTGAAACTCTTCGTTAACCACCTTACCGGGTACGATTTCATAGAAACCCGGACGGTTTAATGCTTTGTAATACGAGGCATGTAATTGTGCTTTATTACTCAAAAAATACTTAGCGGTTAAGCTTGGTAAAACATCAGTATACACCTGGTTTCCTTTCGGATAAGTTTCTCCGGCTGGAAAAAGCAAGTTATAGCCCTGATTGGTATGTTCTACACGTGCACCTCCAATTAACTCCAGCTTGGCCGAGCTGTATTTAAACATACCGTAACCTGCTGTAATTTTTTCAGAAGCATCGTAAGTAAGTGAATTGGCTACCGCACCTGTTGGATTGCTCACAACCAGATTTAAATCGGTATAGTTTTGAAAATCTACGCCGTATAGCTTCTTAGCATCAGCAGCGCTTGGCGCCAGGTTATAATTATTAAAGAAACTGCTTCTTTGCTTATCTCGGTATAAACCACCAGCCATCACATCCAGCTTATTTTCGTCTAAGGTAAACCGGTAGGTAAGATCTAGATAACCAGCCAAATCCTCATCAGTATTGCGTTCCCATCGGCGGGTTACCGGATTGGTATTCACTAAACTGGTACGAGTACGCTGGAAATTTTGTTCGATCCCGTTTAAGCTGATGCTGGTATTTTCGGGCACATCGTTTTTAGCCGATGAATAAACTGCCGACCACTGTACTTTGAATTTATCGTCGAAAAACTTGTGGTCGCCGTGCAGGGTACTGTTGTAAATCTGCTGTTCGGTTAAGCGGCTACGCGTATCGTAAACCAGCTCTGCATTTCCGGCCGTAGGGTTGTACACCCCATTATAAGTAGTGCTTACAGCATCTCTAAGCTGTTGGTTTTTTAAATTAACGTACACATTGTAAAGACTTAACTGATGGTTCCGGTTAAACGAATAATCAACCTTTCCGTGTAAGCCGGTACGTTGCTGCTGCTCAGAAAACTCGCGGTAACTTTTGCTTGTAATTACGGCATAAGCATCGGTACCTGCTACTGCATTATTATAAAAAGTACTGTTGCTGCCACGGTAAGTATTTTGATAACTTCCGGCCAAAACTACCCCAAGCTTGTTATCTAAAAACCTTTGGCTTAATGATAAACTTCCGATTAAATTAGGCGCCGGGCTTTTGTATTTATAATCCAGCGTTCCTTTGGTAAAATCGTTTTGTGTGGCGTTATAACTTTTGCCATTTAACTCGTAAGGCGATTTATACTGAATATCTGATGAATTAAAACTGGCAAATTTACGGTCGATAAACAACTGGCTATAACCTGTTGAAACGTTTGCATTTACCTGAAATTTGCCCGGTGCATTTTTCATCACCATGTTAATGGCACCACCAATGGCATCGCCTTCTAAATTTGGCGTAAGGGTTTTATAAACTTCTAAGCGGTCTAATAAATCTGCCGGGAATAAATCAAGCGGCACGTAACGGTATTTGTTATCGGGACTTGGAATTTTTACCCCGTTTACCAGGGTGTAGTTGTATCTTTTATCCATACCCCGCAATATGGCATACTGGCCGTCGCCATTGCTGTTGCGCTCAATAGAAACACCAGAAACACGTTGCGTAATGTTGGCTACCGTCAAATCAGGAGAAATTTCAATGGCTTTGCCCGATACGATGTTCATAATCTGTGTTGAATTTTTCTCCAGGCGACGTGCGCCTTGATCAGTGGAAGCTACCGCATTGGTCTGGATAGTTACATCATCTAGGCTTTTTGAGTCACTTTCCATATAAAATTTCAAGTGCTCGTTGTCTTCTTTTTCTACCGTGATGGTTTTAGTAATGGTTTTGTAGGTAATGTAACTTACACTGATTTTGGCAGAACCAGTTGTTACCCCTTTAAATTCAAAAGTTCCATCAAGACCGGTGTTGGTTACCCGTTTAGGATTTTCGAGCACTACGGTCGCCCCAACTATCGCCTCTCCGGTTTGTTTATCGTAAACGTGCCCTTTTATTTTTGTAGCATTGGCCGTGCCTGCACAAAAAACAAGAAAAAACAGAATTTGTAAAAGTTTGTTCATTTTGTTTGGTAATGTCTTTTTATTAACTGACGGGGCAAAGATGTATACGCCAGATTATACCTGAAAATTATCAGGGTTACATAAAGGCAACACCGTTACAAAAGGCATAAACCAAAAGGCAACACAAAAACATAACAAACTAACAATAAGGTATTTAAGCACTAACCGAAACGCCGTTATGCTTTTATTACCGTTACATTAACAAATTGTTAAGCAGCCAAATTCAACTAAAAAAGCGATTTTCGCAGCGCAGATGTAACGCTTAAAGTGCCTGTATAAAAGCCGACAAATTATCGCCCTGGGCCAGGTTAAGCTTCTTACGTAACCGGTATCTGGAAACGCGCAGGCTATCGGTAGAAATGCCAAGTAAGGTGGCAATGTCAGCTGAATCGAGATTCATTTTAAGTAAGGCAATCAGGCGCATATCAGCAGAAGTGAGTTCACTGCTGAACTTTTTAAGTTGTTCTAAAAACTGATGGTGCACTTGCTCAAAAGCCTGAGTAAATTCTTTCCAGTTCCGTTCGTGGTTAAAGCTTTGGTTAATTTCGGTGAGGATTTGGTTCATTTGCCGCTTCTGATCGCGCTTATCATCTTTAACCATAGCCTGAAGGGTATTACGCAGGTTTTCGAGAAACTGGTTGTGTTTAATCAGGTTAAGGGTATGGCTAGAAAGCTCTCTGCTTTTCACTTCAAGTTGCTGTTTGAGCTGCTGCTCTTCCAATTGCAGGTTTTTAAGCTCCAAACTGGTTAAATTGTGCTCTATATCTTTTTGTTTAGCCAGCATTTGCTGATCTTTTAACTTTAAGCGCTGCCTGCTAAAAATAACGAAGCCTAAAAAAACGGTTAGCAGCACTACAATGGTTGCCGAAAATGCAATAATCCGGTTTATCTTCTTATCGCTTTGCAACCTGGTAATTTCATCCGATTTTTTATTGATATCGTACAGTACCTGCAAAAAGGCAACCTGACGGGCGCCATCTTCTGAGTATAAATCGATGGTATATTTATAGCCCAACTTAACATAGTGGTAGGCGCTATCCATCTGGTTCAGTAATTCGTAAGCTTTACCCAAATCCCTGCAACAGGATGCCAATTGATAAATATTACCCAATTTATCGGCCAGTTTCATTGATTTTTGGGTTTCTGCAATACTCGCCTGGTATTTACCTGTTTTGCGCAAAATATCGCCCAGGTTATTAATTACCTCTATACTGCCCAGCTCGTTATGGTCTTTCTGGTATAAATCGAGTGATTTTTTAAAATGCTGATAAGCCAGATCATACTTCTCCAGATCCTCGTAAATACTGCCTAAGTTTTCGTAAATTTTAGCAGCGCCGCTGATGTCATTCGTACGTTCAATTGCCTTTAAAGCCAGATTCTGATAATAAAAAGCGCTATCGTAACGCATGCGTTTTTCGTAAAGCTGACCAATTTGCCCGAAAATTGCTGCCTGCCCCTTTACGTTTCGCTCTCGTTTATAAATATTTAAGGCCTGGCTGTAGTTTTTCATAGCCTTATCGGGTTGCTTAATGTAGTAGTACAATACGCCAATATCGCTCAGGTTTGCAGCCAATAGCAAAGGTTTATAGTTGCTGTTAAATATTTTTTCGGCCTTTAGAAAAAAGTCGAGCGCCTGCCTGAAATGGCCTTGCCTATAGCATACCTTGCCCATTTGCTGCAAAGATTTTCCTTCTAAAATTACATCATTGTTTTCGATAGACTGGGCGTAAATCTTCTTTAGCTCAATAAGCGATTCAATTGGTTTTTTTGATTGGTGATCAAAAAATAGCTCCAGCTCTTTCTCCTGTGCAATAGCCGAAGAGCATAACTGAAAAAACATCAAAAATGCACAAACATATTTCATCATGCCGAAAAGTAATTTTCAGCAAAGAAAGAGCGAAAAGGTTAAGTTAATGTTAAGAAGAGAAACAAATGTGATGATTACTTTATTCCTGATTAATATGAAAGTAATTTTTGTTTAAGGTATGGCAAAAAATGGCTACTTGTCCTCCTCATGATTTATCTTTAAAAAAACTCTTATCCCATGAACGCTACCTGTTTTCGGTTTTCCCTATTATTCCTTTTAATCCTTTCAGTTTTATTTAGTTGTAACACCAACAGAGACGGTAAATTTGTTACTCCAACTGCACAATTTTTAAACTGCGGTTTTGAGCAAAAATCTAAAACCAACTTACCTGCTAATTGGATATTAGCTCCCACGGTTGGATACGTTGCTACCCTGGTGACAGATATAAAAAATAGTGGAACATACTCGCTTAAAATTGAAGGCAAACCAATCGATGACGGGTCAAACATCAATATTAAACAAAAACTTGCCATTGATTATCAGCAAGCTAAACGGATCAGGCTTTCGGCCTACATCAAAACGGAAAAACTTAAAGGCAACGTTGTGCTGTGGTATACTATTGAAGATGAAAGGAAAAAGGAAATTGATTTCGGAAGTTCAGAATCTTCGGGAGTGATGGCTACAGGTACAAAAGACTGGCAAAAATATGCTATAGACATTATTATAAGTAAAGCCGCTAAAAATCTGGTTTTCGGTGCATATATGCGGGGAGCCGGAACAGTTTGGTTCGACGATTTCGCAATAGAAACCTACGAAGGAGCAGTTAATGAGCCCACCCCAGAAGTTGTAAAGTTTAATAAGGAATTTATTGATATCGTTAAACAAAATTCACTCTATAAAGACACTGTTAACTGGAAATTATTAGACGACGATTTAGCATTAATGGCTAAAGGATTAAAAACAACAGACGATGCACAACTATTGAATAATTATGTGCTGCAACATCTGAAGGAGGTTGGTGATAACCATTCATTTATTCAGTATAATGTGGTGGCAAAAAATTATGTTTCAGGTAATATTACACCTACTAAACCAGAAGCTAAGCTCTTGACCAACCAAATAGGCTATATTTCTGTACCAGGCTATGGCTCTGTTAATGAAAAACTAGGAGAGGAATTTGCTTCAGATATACAAACTTTAATAAAAAACTTAGACACACAAAATGACATAAAAGGATGGATTGTAGATTTAAGAACAAATTCTGGTGGCAATATGTGGCCAATGATTTCCGGTCTCGGGCCTCTACTTGATCTAGGAAACGTAGGATATTTTTTGAAAGGAGAATCAAGCTTTCCCTGGAAACATACTGCCAATGGAATAGGCATAAAAGTTAAAAACCCATACCGGGTTAGAAATAACAACAAAATAGCGGTACTAATTGGCAAAGAGACTGGTAGTAGCGGAGAAATGACCGCTATAAGTTTTATTGGACAGCAGAATGCAAAGTTGTTCGGCGAACCCAGTGCAGGCTATATTACATCAAACAGTATGTTTAAACTCTCTGACGGCTCAAACCTGCTGCTGGCAACAACCTATGTGGCCGATCGCAATCATAAAAAATATCTTGAAAGAGTTTATCCCGATGTAACGGTTAAACCACTTGCAAATCAGGATGCAGTCCTACAAATCGCTAAATCGTGGCTGGAGGGTAAATAAAAATAAAAGTCTTATACCTATTGAAGCACTCTCAACTGTCTTTCAACCTCTGCATATTCCATGGTATATTTCTTTATTTTCCCATCTTTGCCAATAATCAAATGCGAAGGAAAGGCTTTAATCCCAATCGAATCAACCATATAATAATCAGCATTGGCCACCGTTTCGTATTTGAAATTTGTGTGTGCTAAAAATTTATTTAAAGGCCCGGCCTTATTCGATGCAAGACTAACAAAAAGAATGTCCTTGCGATCCTTATGGTTTACTACTTATACAAGCTCTTTTCAGCACTATTTAAAATCCGGCACCGGAAATATATAACCACCAAACAAAATATAGGCCCACAGCAAAGTCCAGAATATATTGAATAGCTGCGCCACGATAAAAGTCATGGCAGGTCGTCCGCCTTGCAATTTAACCAGCGATGAAAATTTAGCTTCCATACCAATAGAAATAAAAGCTATAGCAAACCAAACGGTGCGTAAGCCGTTTAAAGTAGGTGCTACACTTTTTGCAGTTGCTGGCGATAAAAGAAAAGAAAATATGAGTGAGGCTGCAATAAAACCCAGTACAAACTTAGGGAAGCGCTCCCACACAATTTTAAGACCAGGGCTTTCTGCTTTTACCTGAATAGTACCTTCCCCATCCTTCGGTTTTTTATAAGCCCACCAGATTGCGATAAAAAATGCCGCCACGCCGATAAATACATTTTGCGAGAATTTGGCGATTACCCCGGCTTTTACGGCAATCGGGCCAACCAGGTCTCCCGCCGCTGTTACCGTAGCAGTAGTATCGAGTGTACCGCCCAGCCATGCACCACCAATTACCTCAGGAATATTAAAATATTTTACGGCCCAGGGCTGGATCACCATCATCGGGATGGCCATGATGAGTACCAACGTGGTTACATACGATAGTTTACGTTTATCGCCATTAATTGCCCCTGCAGCAACAATGGCAGCCGAAACGCCGCAAATAGATACAGCTGAAGCGAGTATAATCCCAAATTCATCGTCTACTTTTAACCTGCGACTTAACCACAGAGAGAAAAACCATACTGCACTCACTACAATAACGGCTTGTACAATTCCGGGTAAACCTGCTTTAATTAAATCGGCCGATAAAATAGTTGTACCCAATATTACCAGGCCTGTTTTAATGTAAAACTCCGAGCGCACCGCTTCTTTTAGCCAAAGGGGCAATTTGATCAGGTTACCCATTAATATCCCAATAAGCAGGGCGAACACCACATATTCTAGACCATAATAAGATACACTTTTGTTTCCGCCTATGATAAAAGCAATAATGGCTAAACAGTAAATCAATGCAAAACCTGCAGCAAACCGTGCTACATTACCACCCGAAAGTGCGATGGCAGTGCCAGCGAGCGCCAGAAATACCAATCCGGTTTCAATAATCAATAGCAGATTGCCTGCCGATAATATTTTACCAAACAAATCATCAGTACTGGCCCATTTAAATGCCGGTAAAGTAATCGCCACCCCTGTGCCGGTTATGTAAAGTACCCCTGCGATAATAACCGAGCCTAAAATTACAGCCCACCAATCTTCGGTTAATGCTTTTAAAAATGTTTGCTTGTCTGGTGTGATACCCGCATCTGTTAAAGCTCCGGTAGTAAATGAGCTGCTGTTTTCTGTCGACATAAATAGGTTTACGCTGAAATATCTGATTAAAATTTTAAATATATGATTTATAGTTTTTTTATCGCGATCCGCTTTGCAAATTTCTTAATACATCCACCTTTCTTATTAATTTCCTGATTTTACCCCTAAAATTCAATCCGCTATTTGTAACAAGTCTAAATAAGATTATATTTGCAGCATATCCTTATCCGGGCATGAATAATCGCGAATTTGTAGGTTTCTTTAATCTCCACTGGGCCAAAGTGTACGGCCTTGCGTTTACTATGTGTACTAATGAGGCTGCAGCCAAAGATATTTGCCAGGATATATTTCTTTCGATCTGGAGCAGGGGATTAACTTTTGAAAGCGACCTTGAAGCCAGTAAATACCTGGCACGATCTACCAAGTACCAAATCTTAAATCATTTCAGGAACAAAAAAAACGTTGAGGAGGTTACAGATATCAATCATACCGACCAAACAGAAATTCGCCGTTACAATCCCGAATCCATATTACTGAATAAAGAACTTACTTTACAGCTGGAGGTAATGATCGCCAAACTTGAAGAGCCCTCTAAAAGTATTTTTATGCTCAGCCGTGAGCAAAACCTAACTTACAAGCAAATTGCCGACGAAATGGGCATTGCTGTAAAAACCGTCGAAAAACATATTTCAAGAGCATTAAAAGAGCTAAAAAGCTCTCTTCACCCTGCTTGATTTTAACGTAATAAAATATTTTTTTCTTTTTGCGTAGGGTATCTCCGCTTTCATGGTAGTTATTAATATGGAAGATATTAATGGCGAGCTACTGGAGCGATATGCCCGAGGGAAATGTAGCCCCTCGGAGCGCGTAAAGGTAGAAGCCTGGCTTGAACAGGATGATTTTCCTGAACCCTTAACCATTCAATCGGAAAATGTTAAACAGGAAATTCTTTCTGCTTTACTGGATAAAATAGAACCACAGCCCAAAAAATTTCGGCTAAGCTTGTTGGTATACAGCTCTATTGCTGCTGCAACGGTGCTGGCCATTGGTTTCCTGCTATTGAATAGCAAACAACCCGCTCCCCAAAACATTGTTTTTAATGCGCCTTATGGGCAACCTACTTTAATTACTTTACCCGATAGCAGCAAAATTGAGCTTCAACCCGGAAGCCGCATTGCTTACCCCAGCAGCTTTACCGGAAAAATCCGATCTGTAACTCTTTTATCAGGAGAGGTATTTTTTGCAGTTAAGCATGATGCTTCAAAACCTTTTATCGTAAAAAGCGCTGGTGGCGAAATTAAAGTACTGGGCACACGCTTCAATGTGCGCAATCTAAAATCTGCAGCATTAATGGAAGTTACCCTCACCCAGGGAAAAATTAGTTTTCAGGCGAAGAACAGCCCGCTAACTATGCTTTTGCCCGGAGAGCGTATTTTATTTAACAAAACATTGCAGCGTACCACTGAAGTTGCCAGAATAGATACCAATGCCATTATGGCCTGGAAATCGGGATTGATTAAATTCAGCAATACCCCTATGCCCCAGGTATTGGAAACCCTTGAAAATAGGTATGGCTTACGTTTTAAAGTGAGTTGTAAACTTGATAACCCGATAAGCGGGAAGTTCGAAAAACAAAGCGTAACCCAGGTTTTACAGCTGATCCAACGGGCCTCTGACTACCGCTTCAGAAATGCAGGAAAATATATCGAAATCTATAAATAAAATCAAAACAATAAACTACCGGAAGTGCGCCAACACCCCGATAGTTAATATTACCATCAATTCTCACAATCAATGATCAATTACAAATTTATGAATTTTAAGCCTATTCTAACAGGCTGTGCCCTCTTGCTGTGTTGTTTGCTTGTTAAAACGAGTTATGCCCAAAACACTGAAGTTACCATTAGCCCGAGAACATTAAAAGTTAAAGCGGTGATTGAGCAGATGGAAAAAAAAGCAGGACTTAATTTTATTTACAGCGGATTAACCGCAGAGCTGGATAAAACGATTACTTTAAGTCCTTCGGCCAATAGCATTTCAGAAATACTTACCGAACTTTCGAAAAAAAGTGGCCTCGCTTTTACTGCCAGTGGAAAGGATATTACCATAAAAATCCAGCAAAGAGGAGAAGTTAGGGGAAAAGTAAGCACTGCTGAGGGAAAACCCGCACAGTTTGTAACCGTTAGCATCGATCGATCGCGTAATACCGTTGTTGATGCAGATGGAAATTACCGCATCAAGGATGTTCCAGCAGGTTCTCATACCTTATCAGTAAGCTATATTGGTCTGGAAAGCCAATCGAAAGAAATTACCGTAGCAGGCGATGCTACGGTAAGAGAGAACTTTACTTTAAGAGAAAGTAACTCGCAACTAGATGAAGTGGTAATTAATGGTGGCGAAACCAACCGTTTTTCGGTAAAAAAGACCACTACCGCAGCTAAAATGCCATTGGCTAACCTCGATAATCCGCAGGTTTATACTACCATTCCAAAAACCTTGCTAAACGAGCAAATGATTACTGATTTTAGTTATGCGCTAAAAAACTCGCCGGGGGTTTATAAAATACAAGGTGCTCGTGGTATCAATTCAGATGGAGCCTCTTATTACAGCATGCGTGGATTTAGAACTGAGGCCGCCCTGGTAGACGGACTCCCAGCTCAAACGAATGGCGAAATTGATCCATCTAACATTGAGCGGGTAGAGCTGATTAAAGGCCCATCAGGCACCCTTTTCGGTGGAGCAGTAGTCTCATTCGGCGGCTTGATTAATATCGTAACCAAAAAACCGATTGATACTGCAGGCGGAGAGATTAACTACCTCACCGGAAGTTTCGGATTAAACAGGTTGACTGCCGATGTTTATGGCCCGGCCAAAAAAGGATCGAAACTTTTATTCAGGATGAATGCGGCCTACCAATATCAGGGCAGTTTCCAGGATGCAGGCTTCAGAAGGGCAACCTTTTTTGCACCATCAGTTGAATACCGCGCAAACGACAGGCTAACCCTGAGCCTGAATGCCGGATTTTTACAAGCTGAAGCCACCAGCCCTTCTGTAATCTTTTTAAACCGGGTACGGAAATTTATTGCCACTGTGCCACAAGAATTAAACTTTGACTGGAAAAGATCCAACACGGCCAACGATCTGACCATGAAAAACCCAACAGTTAACATTAAAGCGCAGGCCAATTATAAAATTTCTGAAAACTGGCGTTCACAGACCATCTATTCAAATAACACACGAAAATCGGACGGTTTCTACCAGTACCAGTTTATTCGTGGTACAACAAGTGACGAGATGCTGGAGCGTAACATCAGCCTGCAAAACTCGACCAATACCGCAAGCGATATTCAGCAGAATTTTATCGGCGACTTTAAAGTTTTGGGCTTAAGAAACAGGCTGGTGGTTGGACTAGATTACCTGAGCCAGACCATTAACAACAACAATTCGCCTTACCTGGTATTTGATAACGTAAGCGGACTGAATCCATCGGACCCCAACTATGTAAAGATTTCCAAATCGGCTGTTGAGGCTAAGCTTGCAGCAAGTACCGCAGGGCCTGCTAAAAACAACACCAAAAGCTACATTTACAGCGTTTATGCCTCAGAAGTATTGAACATCACTGATCGTTTACTAGCCATGTTGAGTTTACGTGTAGATCGTTTCCAGAATAAAGGCACCTTAAACCAGGCTACCAACACCATTGTACTAAACAGCCAATATATGCAAACAGCTGTTTCACCCAAATTAGGGTTGGTTTACCATGTAATTAAAGATCAGGTATCGGTATTTGGAAACTACATGAACGGATTTGCCAATGTTGCCCCGGTAGCTCAACCATTAACCACTATTTCAGGTACATTTAAGCCACAGCACGCCAATCAGTTTGAAGGCGGTGTAAAAGCCGATCTTTTTAACGGAAAACTGAGCTTAACTGCCAGCGTGTACCACATTAAGGTTGAAAACCTGACCCGCCCAGAAAATTTGCTGGTTGATGGAACCAATTACAACATTACCGTACAAAACGGAACCCAGCGCAGTAAAGGCGTAGAACTGGAACTGATTACCAATCCGCTCCCGGGTTTAAATATTATTGCTGGTTATAGTTATAACGACAGTAAACTTACCAAAGCTACCGATGCCCTTGAAGGAAGAAGGCCGGCATCGGCAGGGCCGGCAACATTGATTAACAGCTGGATCAGTTATACCCTGCCAAATGGTAACCTAAAAGGCCTTGGACTTGGTTTGGGTACCAATTATGTAGGCGATCATCTTACCTCCAATTCCTTAGTAACCGGAGTATTTACCCTCCCATCGTATGTAATGATGAATGCTACTGCTTTTTACGATACAGGTAAATACCGCCTTGGAATTAAGGTTGATAACCTGAGCAATCAATTATATTTTACCGGTCAGGGCACTTTAACAGCCCAAATGCCACGAGCTTTTGTAGCCAATGTTTCGTACAGATTTTAAAAAAGCGCTCTATCTCTTACACCTCTGGCTCGGACTCTGCTCCGGGCTGGTGGTGTTTATTTTGGGTATTACCGGTTCGCTATACTCTTTTTCTGATGAGCTTAAGGATGTATTTTACCACGACCGGCTGTATGTTGATGTACCGGCTGATGCAAAGCCAAAATCTTTCGATGAGTTGCTTTATGTAGCACAAGCTAAACTGGGCAGTAAGAAAAAGATCTCGAGAGTAGAAATTCAGACCGCCCCGAACCGAACCTACATGTTTAGGTCGCTGAAATCGGGGCTATACTTTGAAAAGGTTTATGTAAATCCATACACCGCCCAAGTGGTTTTTCATGAAGATGCCAACCGGGAGTTTTTCAACGTAGTTTTATCGCTGCATCGTACGCTTTTATTGGGCGATAAGGTTGGACATTTTATCATCCGCTGGTCGGTAGTTTGTTTTGTTTTCTTGTTGCTATCAGGCATAGTTCTCTGGTGGCCTGCCAAATGGAAAGCTAAGTTGCTAAAGGCAAAGTTTAAAGTAAAATGGGCTGCCAAAAAGAAACGTTTAAATTACGATTTGCACCAGGTTTTTGGCTTTTACGCTTTCATTGTGCTACTGATTATTGCCCTAACCGGACTAATGTGGTCGTTCGATATGGTGGCGGAGAAAAAAACAAAACTCACTTCTGATACTACCGGAACCATGCTTGCGGCATCAAATAACCAAATCTTATCGAAAGTTAATGCATTGAATAGTAGTGCGGCATATTATCTATACAATATTCCGGCAGCTAAAAGTGGCACCATAAATGTATCGACTTACCTCGATGCCGATCAAATACACCAGCGCATACAATACCGTTTCGATCGTTATAGCGGCAAATTGCTTTTACAGGGGAAAGCTTTTGAAAAACTAAACCTTACCGATCAGATCAAAAGTTTAAACTACGATTTGCACACCGGAACTGTAATCGGTATCTGGGGAAAAATATTGGCTTTTATTGCAGGCTTAATTGCCGCATCACTCCCGGTAACCGGTTTTTTAATGTGGTTGTGGCGAAAGAAAAATAAGTAATGGTTTTACTCTCCCTGGTACCTTAAAAGTTTTCTCATCTGGTAGAAGATCCTTTCAATTAGCCTTAAATCCTGTGTTACAATTTCGGCATTACCTTTAAGTTCTTTATCAAAAGCCAGGTTTTTGTTGTAGGAAGTCTTCAGCCCTTTGGGCAGCGTAATATCAACATAGTAATTCCCCTTATCATCGGGTGCGAAAGCGATATTTTGCACCCTGCCTTCTACAATGCCATATTCCTGATAACGGTAGTTGTCCAGCTTGATTAAAACCTTCTCCCCGGGAATAATCTTCCCTGAATTCCCTGCCGGAACCGACATCCTGCCGACCAGTGCCTGTCGGTTATCGGGCAAAACAGATAAAACCACATCGCCCCTTTTAATAAACTGGTTTTCGCCCCAAAACTGCTGGAAACTAACCACCCCATTGGTAGAAGAAACAATGAGATAATCTTGTTCCCATTGGCGCAGCGATTTTCTTAACTGCTCAAACAACTGCAGGGTCTGCGAAGCGTAATTGATTTTATCTTTCTCGGCATTAATTGTGGTTCCGCTTTTGGTTTTGCTCAGGTTTGCAATACCCTCTTCTGTTTGAGAAAGTGTAATATTTATACTCTCCAGGCTTTGCTGCGCCTGCAGGAATTTAAGTTTTTCGGTTTCGAGCTCGTTTGCCGAAATCACGCTCAGACCGAAAAGTTTCTGCGATCGCTGATAGCTTTTCTTTACCAGTTCATATTTAGCCAGCTCGAGTTCTTTTTGTTGCTTCAGGTTGATGATCCTACTTCGGTAGGCTGATATATTCTGATCGGTAGCCACATTTTCGGGGGCATAAGGCCGCAAACGCTTAAACAATTGCTCATCCTGAAAGGCCTTGGCAAAAGCATTATAATCGGACTGGAGTTCGCCCAATTTCAACTTCGAAATTTTATGCAACGGGAAGGATGATAGCTGGTCTTGAGAAATCGAATCGGCTATTTTTTTAAGCTCCAGCAAATCGAGGTAGTTCGCAGTTGATTGAAGCACCAGCAATACCTCACCTTTCTTTACTTTTTGGTGGTTGCTGATAAATATTTTCTCGATTTTAGAATCTATTCTGGCCTGCAGTTTTTCGGGCGGGTTTTGCGAGGTAACCACAATGGGGGCCGGTACAAACTCCGGATATTTAATAAAATAACTCATCAGCAATCCCATTAAAATAGCAATTAAAATAATAGCACTCCCCCAACGGAACATCCAATGAGGAGGCTGCGACAGCACATCCTGCACACCTTCTGAGCGCAGTTCTATATTATCCAATATATCTTTCTTAGTTTCCAAGTTCGAGCTGATTTTTAATTAACCTGTAATATTCTCCTCTTTTCGCCACCAATTGTTCATGACTGCCTTCCTCCACAACCTTTCCTTTATCGAGCACAACAATTTTATCGGCATGTTTTACCGTCGATAAGCGGTGGGCGATAACAATTGCTGTTTTTCCTTTAAAAAACTGCTCGAGGTTTTCGATAATAATTTTTTCGTTATTGGCATCGAGCGCGCTGGTAGCCTCATCGAAGAAAATAAATTCGGGCGATTTATAAACGGCCCTTGCAATAAACAACCTTTGTTTTTGTCCGCCGCTAATTCCTAACCCTTCATTCCCGATTTTGGTATTGTAGCTTAAAGGGAGGCTCTCAATAAAATCTTTGATATTGGCAATCTCAATTGCTTTTCTTAGTTTTTGCTTATCCACGCTTTCTTCGCCAATAGCAATGTTATTGGCAATAGTATCATTAAACACATATCCCTCCTGCATCACAACCCCGCAGTGATCGCGCCATAGCCTCGAAGAAATATTTTTCATATCAGTATTTCCGATTTTCACCTCGCCGGTATTGGGATCATAAAACTTCATCAACAATTTTAACAAGGTGGTTTTTCCACTGCCGCTGGCGCCAACTATTGCTGTTGTTTTCTGATAAGGAATGCTGAGATTTAGGTTTTCGAAAACAAAAGCATCAGAACCGGTGTAACGGAAGGATACGTTGTTAAGCGCAATATCGTTTTTCGAAATTTCGGTCACATACTGCTCTTCATGTTTATCCTCATCTTCCTTATCGTGAATTTCGCCTAATCTTTCTAAAGAGATTTTAGCATCCTGACTCTGCTTAATAAAATCGATCAGCTGCATCAGTGGACTGTTTAATTGTCCGATGATGTATTGCACAGCAAGCATCATTCCCAGGGTTAAGTTTCCACTTAGTACTAGCTTTGCGGCAAGAAAACTAACGAGGATATCTTTCATCTGGTTAATAAAATTCCCCCCTACCGATTGCCATTGTTCTAAGGAAAGCGACTTGATCTGTACCTTAAACAACTTTACCTGCAAAAATTCCCAGCCCCAGCGCTTTTGCCTTTCGGCATTGTGCATTTTAATTTCCTGCATGCCGTTGATGAGCTCAATCACCTTGCTTTGTTCTTGTGAAATCTGTGAGAAGCGCTTGTAATCCAGTTCTTTTCTTTTCTTCAGGAAAAAACTGATCCAGACCACATACAAAATTGCCCCCGTTAGGTAAACCAAAAACAAGCGGTAATCGTAGCACAACAATACAATGCTAAAAATAACCAGATTAACCAGCGAGAAAAGCGTATTGAGTGATGAACTGGTTAGCAGTTGCTCAATACGGTGGTGATCGTTAATGCGCTGCATAATATCTCCGGTCATTCTGGTATCAAAGAAACTGATGGGCAATTTCATCAGCTTGATAAAAAAGTCGGAAATAATGGAAATGTTGATTCGGGTAGAGAGGTGTAATAAAATCCAGCTGCGAATAACTTCAATGCCAGTTTTGCCTACAAAAAGCATTACCTGCGCCAGCAAAATCAGGTAAATAAAATTGAGATCCTGATTCTGAATCCCTACGTCTACAATGCTCTGGGTAAGAAAAGGGAAAACCAGCGACAATAAACTACCTGCCAATAAGCCAATGGCCAATTGAAAAACAAGCGATTTATACTTAATCAGGTATTTAGAGAGGAAAGAAAAACTGGTTTTCTTTTCCTCCCCGTTAAATTCTTCATTAAAAAAAGCCGGGGTGGTTTCTAAAACCAGGGCAATACCTTCTTCTGTATCTTCCCGCGCATTTTCACCGATCCAGCACCTTATAAATTCAGCCTTGCTGTAGGTAATCAGACCATGTGCTGGGTCTGACAAATAAACCTTCCCCGATTTATCAATTTTATAGACCACAACGTAATGATTCTTGTTCCAGTGTACCAGGCAGGGTAAGGGAACATCGCTCACCAGGGTATTAAAATCGATCTGTACCCCTAAAGTTCGGAAGCCCAAATTTTCTGCAGCATTGCTTAAACCCTGTAAACCACTTCCCTCACGCGTGGTTTCGGCAAGATCGCGGATTTGCTGCAGCGGAATATTACTGCCATAGTGTTTCGCAATAATGCGGATACAGGTGGGGCCACAGTCTTTTGAGTCGGGTTGTTTATAAAAGGGGAAAGATTTCATGTTAAATAGTCCAGGCTTTTTTAAACTGCCCGGATAGTTTCTTTTTATTAATCTCGCTTCCGGAAGCTGAGATTGTGATACCGGCATCGCTTAAATTAAGATAGCCCGGTTCATCATCCCACTTAGATATAAATGGATTGTAGCGACATTCAGTTTCATGATACCATTCTTCACTACCCTTTACGGGAACCCGGCTATCTACGCACATGTATCTGAATTCGCAATCTTTACATACCAGCGTATTGTTTTTTTTGATGTTGCCAAGCTCCAAAAATTCAGTTGAAGAGATGATATTTAGAAACTGTGCTTTGGTAATTGATTGCACATTACCAAAACTTGCGGAATTGTTTAGGCCGTTTTTAACATACCCAGCTGCATCAATGTATATTTTTCCAAAATAATAGGAGTGGTAATTGTAAGCCTCGAAAAAATGCTCATTATTAATATCGAGTTTATCAAAGGTCAGTTTGCTTTTGTAATCAACAAAACTTTCCTCAAAAAAATTATAATAGATGTTGCTAACCAACTTTGTTTGCTCAGTTATACTTGTATTGAAAAAATTAACCGAAAAAACCAACTGGTTGAAACTAAAAGCCTCGCAATATTCTTCGAAAAGCTCGGCATTAAAACTTTCAATGTATAAGTAGATTCCATCGATTTCAAGTGTATTGATTTTTTCTATAGTCCTCAGCAGATTGGCATCCAACTGAGGTGCTATTATGGAAATATTCATCAAATATTCTGTTGCAATAAAATCGAAGAAATTGGGATCGATATTAGCATGAACAACCAGGTTGCTAAACTGATTAGGTGTATGTAAACTTCTGTCTAATGGGATAAATCTTTTGCGCTGATCCGGAGCCGAAAGTTCAAATATGATTTCCTCCTGCACCAAAAAATTGATCAGTTCTTGTCTTTCATCTTCATTCCTAATTTTATGAAACTGAATAAAATCGTTGGTATCCAAAATCTTATAGTACTCATTTGGGATAAAAAAATAATCTTTTCTGAGTATATCGTAAATAATTGACCTGTTGTAACCTTTAACGGGAATGCACAACTGGTTTCTTAAAAATAGCCTGTTCATATTGGTGATTTATAGAAAAGATCCAACTGTAAGTTCCTGGTGTTAAATATTTTTGAGCTTCGGGTTTTAACCAGATACTTTGGTTTATCCTTTTTAAGCAGGGATTTTAAGTGTACAGGTGCAGTACCTTTTTGAATTTCAAGTTTTATCTTTTCCATGTTATAGCGCTAATGCAATCTCCTTTTCGAGGTTATAATTGCAGGGGTTAGATACCATTCCGAACTGACCTATGGGGTTGAGATCCAAAAAATAGTATTGCTGATCTTCCTTAGCGCAAACTATATCAAACGAAGCACAGTTAAGCCCTACACCATCTAGTAATTTCTTTATTTTCAGTTGGTAAGCTTTAGGTAGCTGATATGGATTTAACCGGTTAGGTTTCACCTGGTCATAGTTTCTAAAATCTACATTGGTATTTTTGTTGTTCTGAGAGAAAATAGCCATGGCATAAAAATCACCATCCAGGTAAAAGACTCTGATCTCATAGGCTTTAATAATATTCTTCTGGAAAAATGTAGGGACAAATCTGTCTGGTAAATTATTAATATCATCCAAAGTAATTTCGGCGGTATAGGATAAATGCGCGAAATCATCTGCATCAACTATATTAAATGGGGCATTTAAGGGTTTTGAAATGATTTTTTTTTCCTGGTGATAGAAACTCAACAAAGTATCTTTACAACTTGTAACGATAAAATTGGGGGCAGGAACATCGAATTTATCGCATAGTTCCATCAAATAAAGCTTATTGATATCCCGGGTCTTAAAATTATTTATAGCAGGCTTCTTATCCAGAACATGATAAAAATACTGCACTAGGGTGGCTATCTCGGTCGGCAGATAGTCTTTTAAAAGCTCGCTGCCAAAGTTTTTCAACAAGTATACTCCACCCCTGCGATACCATATTTTTGTGATTTGATTACTGTCAACCGTTTTGCCATCAATTTTTATCGTAAAACCATCCCTGGTAAGCGCTATAATTTCTACATCAGAATTTTCATTCAGCCGAATGAATGGTTTTTTCATGTTTATTAGCCAGTTAATTACCTTACTGGTTGAATAATCATCATTGATGGAGAAAATTAAAATCATAATTACGGTAGATTATCAGCGATTGTTTTCAATTTAATTTTTACTAAAATGGAGGATCCAGACCCTCCATTTTATTTGAGAAACCTGAATATTTACCAGGTACTTGTGGTTTGGCTGATTACTGTACCCTGGTCGTTGGTCATTGTAGTTACACTATCACGACAACCTTCGCTTCCGGTATAGGTAGAACACGAACTAAAAGTTCTGGCTAATTTTCCACCATTGATTTGAGCATTTTTTAAATCAATTTTTTTTGCGAATAATCCCTTATTGATTTTCATAAGTCTGTTATTAATTTTCTTTTTAGGTTTTCTAGTTATTTACAAACGTAATCTGTGCACGCAGTGATAGGTTCGCCACACTCGTTTTTAGTCACATACTGCGTATCGGTACAACCTCCACCACTGGTAGCAGTAACGGTTACGGTGTTCGTAGAGGCCAATCTACCACCATTGATTTGACAATTTTTCAAGTCAATCCTTTTTTCGAATAAATTTGAATTTTTCATAATAAATGAAGTTTAAAATTTGATAAATATTTCGCCATCTTACCCTGGCGATTTGGGGTTTATATTTGAATTATTGTTAATTGTTCTTAAACCAGAAGAAAACCATTCGGGTTATGCTTATGAAATAAAATTAGCGGGAAGTGATAATTCTCACAAGCGAGAGTTTATATTTGATACCTGAATGCCAATATTCGCTGAGTTTGCGCTGATATCTGTTAAAAACGTTCATTTTAAGCTCAATTTCAAATATGAAGCTAAATGCTACGGATATGGAACGGAACCTGCTGAATATGCATTAGCTGGCTCTGAACAGCTGTTTTTGGCTATATTTAAACCCAGCTCAGGGTTGTACCAAAAAAAACAAATAAATAATTGCCGCTACATGAATCAATTGGCATCCACATTTAAATCCATCAATAGCAAAACCATTTTGCCAGTTTTCTTCGGTCTTGCACTTTTATTTAGCAGTGCATGTCAGGAAAAGAAAAATCAAAACCAGGTATCCAATACCAGTAATAAAAACATTACCTCTACAGACTACCTCAGGCGCATTATTGCGATGGATACCTTGGCACCAAATGAGTATAAAAAAGCGATTCACAAAGAAGATAGCATCCTTAATCTTACTTCAAGCGAAGCAGACGCCCCTTTCCGCTATTATTTCAGGGCCAGACGATTGACACTGGAAAAACAACGCGACAGTGCCATTATGATCTATAAACTGATGGACAGTAAAGATACAAATGCCGAAATAGATCTGTTAAGGGATTATAGTATTTTAAGCAACCAAACCAACGGTGGCGCGGCAGTAAATGCTAACCTGATGAAGCAAATGTTAGTTAAGGTAGAAAAGGCCGAACAATTAAAAAGCCGGACGACCTACCTTTTTTACGATTTGCTTGCCAAAACATATTATCAGAACGGAAAAACCAAACAAGCGCTGCAATATGCCACACGCTACTACAACAGTCATCCTTACAAATCGCACAGGGTTATTGAACAAAGATATTTCGACATATCATTTTTGCTGGCCTCGAAAATGGGCGATTATAATAAAATGATTTTTTACAACAACAAAGCCCGCATGCTGGCCAAAAGCATTAACGATAGCCTTGCGCTGGCCCGTACCTACGATAATGACGCGCAAATTTACGATCGCCAGGGTCAATTTGCTAAATCGCTCGCCAGCAGCAAAGTTTATTTTAACTACCTTAAAAGCACCAATAACCTGAATGACATTGCTTTCAACAACCTGGCTACCAGCTTTGAACGCAACAAGATGCAAGATTCGGCCATCTTCTATTACCGCGAAGGTATTGCGTTCGAAAAAAAGCATCCGTCTGCAAGAAGAAAAAACATATTTTATAACGGCCTCATGAGTGCCTATAAAAAAAAAGGTGCTTATGCTGATGCACTTGAAGCAGCAGACTCTGCCTATAACATCGAAATACGTGATGTTGCTGCGATAGAGGCGGTAAAAATTGCCGAACTGCATGAAAAGTATCAGGTAGAAAAAAAAGATCAGAATATCACCGAACTCAACAGCAGGAACGAACTATACCAAAAAATCATCAGCCAGCAAAGGTGGACTTTAGCTTTGGCTTTTTTTGTGTTTTTAGGGGTACTTTCTTTTCTGTTTATCATCTACCGGCAGCAACGCTTAAAGGGAAGAAATACTTTGCTGGCCTCAGAAAATAAGCGGTTAAATATTGAGCAAAAATTACTGCAGGTACAGCTTAATCCACATTTTATTTTTAACGCCATTGCCAATTTGCAGGGACTAATATCATCAGGCGATTCGAAAGAAGCCGTGCGCTACCTCAGTACCTTTTCTAAATTACTGCGCAATGTATTGGAACAAAACACGAAAGAATTTATTGAGCTGGATGAAGAAATAGCTTCGTTACACAATTACCTGCAACTGCAACAAATGCGGTTTGCAAACCTTTTCGACTATCAGATTTCAATTAACCAGCTGGAGGCCGAAAACATTTTAATCCCACCAATGCTGATACAACCTTTTGTAGAAAACGCTATCGAACATGGCTTCAGGAATATTGCTTACCATGGCAGTTTGGCCATTACTTTTGCGGCCGCAAACAACCAATTGCTAATTACTGTAGATGATAATGGATGTGGGGTAAGTGCCAAGGCAGCGGTACAAACAAAAAAATCGCTGGCACAGGTTATTTTAAAAGAAAGGCTCGATGTGCTTTTCAATTCGGCAAACCAGCAGGCAGGTTTCCAACTCGAAGATAAAAGCGAAAAAGGAGGACGCGGCGTTATGGTAAAAATTAATATCCCCTTGGTTAAAGATTAAAGATATGAAGATTTACATATTAGAAGATGAAGTACACATTATGCAACACATTTTGCAGATTGTGAAAAAAATCAGCGCTTTCCAGGTTGTTGGCCATTCGGGCGAAGTAGCCAAGGCAGCGAGCGAAATCCCCTTACTCAAACCAGAGCTGATCCTGGCCGATATCAGGCTGAAAGATGGCGATAGTTTTAGCTTGTTTAACGAGATCGGCATGGAAGATTTTCAGGTCATTTTTCTTACCGCTTACGATCAGTATGCCATACAGGCACTCAATATGGGCGCTTTCGCGTACCTGCTAAAACCGGTTGATGAAGTATCGCTAGGAGAAGTGCTAAGCAAATACCTGCGCCAACGGGAGCAAGAACAGTTTGATAAGCAGCAGCTCGAAATTGCCCGCGAGCATTATCTGGCCCAGGGCGTTAAAGGCATTAAGCGGATTGCCTTAAAAAGCCTGGAATATATAGAGATTGTAGATCTGGATGATATTATTTATTGCAAAAGCGATAAAAGCTACACCACTTTTTGCTTAAAAAATAAACGCGAAATAGTGGTTTCAAAAGGCTTAAAGGAATATGAAAATATGCTGGCCTTTTCAGGATTTCTGCGTTGCCACCAATCGTATCTGATTAATTTCCAGTATGTAAAAAAATATTTCCGTGAAGGAATGTTGCTCATGGAAAACGGCGAAAAAATACCGGTTTCGAGCCGGAAGAAGGAAGAAGTACACCGCTACCTGCAAAATATTGCTTAGCAGGGACTATTTTTTAATATTTAGCGCTCAGGCGTTCTTTAGAAAGGGAGAGCGCTTTTTTATTTTTGATGTCCAAAATACTTATTACCTACAAGTTATTCCTCCACTTTATAACTCCATTCTTTTCTAAAAAGATTTCCCTGTCCGTCAAAGCCCTCAATTACAATCCGGTGTTTGCCTGTTAAATCGCCATTAAAATAACTAAAATTAACTTTGCCATTTTTATCGGGAATTAGGTTTGGCGCCCAGTATAAGGTGGTTCTCAAATCTTCTTCCTTACTTTGCTTTTTCAGGGGATACTTTACCTCATAAAATGCCTTACTTATGGTATAGCCCTCCTGTTTCAAATAAGCTGTACCCGAAGGTGTTTCTTTTCTGAAATTCTGATATAAAATATTTTTATCCTTCATCGTAATAGTCATCAATATCGGATGTTCCGGAAACCCTCCCATATATACTTGTATTTCTTCGATTTCTTTTACGGGCAGCACTGAAAGATCAAAATATTCATCTATGGGGGAGCCATTTATCAATACATCAAGTTCCACCAGTACTCTTTTACCCGTTAATTTTCCCCCGGTCATTACGGAAGAAAAAAACATTGGTTTCATCACCCCGTATTCATTAGTAGCAATAACCGCTCCACCACCCAAATGCCGGGAAAGGTAATCCATAATATCTTCAACATGAACCAGATCTTTTGGTAAAATTACCTGAAAAACGTTCCCCGAATTAAGCGGCGCTCCTGAAGGGCCGTATTCTAACCTTTTGCTTCCTTTTATTTCTACCTCTTTTAGTTTTATTCCTTCCAGTTTAAGGTATTTTTGGGCATTTTTCTGCATTACTTCTTTTGAAGAAAAAGATAAAGTATCGCCGAGATAGTTTTTGACAAAGCTATTTGGCAAAATGGGCATAGCTGGCAGGGAATCGAGTTTAACTGTTAGCCACTTTGATTGATCACTTTTTGCCTGAACGATGAAATTCCCCAGTCCGGCATATTCTAAATCAAAAGAAAATCTCCCTTCACTGTCAGTAACAGTCTGCTCTACCCCCATCTCATTACCAGTACGCATTAATGTAACCTTTGCATCCTTTACAACACTCTTACTATCCGCTACCCTACCACTAATCCGAATCGTTTTTTCAGGGCTATATTTTTTTTGCCAGCTTATTTTTCGCCAGCCCTGCGTTAACATCAGGTTATCTAAATGCATCCTTGTCGAATCGGAGCTGTCCATAAAATAGCGGTTTAGATTTTCGATATGGCCTTTAAGATCCTGCGAAAGTAATAAATCCGCTAGTATATGGCTCTCATTATCCAGGTCGGGCATACTTACATCAGTATTGGTTACCGCGACTGAAAATGAGCCATTCGTAACAGTCTTGCCGTCTATTCCCATTTGTAATTCAATTTTGGTTTGGCCTCTTTTTGGATATTGCGCAGTAAGCCCAATTTGTTTTACAGCATCGTTGTTTCTGCCCTGGCCAATAAAGGCAAGCCGCTCGCACAAAGGCTGCCCGTTAGCAGCAAGCAAAGAAATTTGCACTATGCCTCGTGGTAGTTTTGCTGTTTCGATCGTCATCCTGGCCATCTGGCTATCCATAACCAGAGGAACATTCAACAATTCAACACCGTTTTTATGTAGGCTTAACTTTAATTCTCCTTTAGCGACCAAATCTTTAGTACACATGGATTTAATAACCAGCTCACTAGTATCGCGCTGCGAAACACTAAGTGCATAACCACTGCTTTGCGCTACGGGTAATTCGATCTCCCGCTCAGCACCATTAACATTAACGATGGCTTTATAAGTTATTCCTTCTTCGGGGGTCAGAAAAAAAGAGCCCATGCCAAGATAGGTACCATCAATCAGGCACATTTCAGTTCCCTTGCTGTTTAATACTTTCCCTTTTATATTTATGCCGCGGCCATTTTTGCTTACCGCTTTGTAGGCGATCCTAGAAGGTAGCCCTATTAAAAGGTTTCCGCTTTCTGGCAGGAAGCGGATATCCAGGTCTTGTATCGTTGTTATTTGATTTTTAATTTGTTCAACATCGCCTATTTTAATTAGCTGATCGAAAAACGAAGCTGGGGAGGCATTATCCATAACCCTTGTGTAGGCGCGTAGGCGGTATAGACCTTTGCTGTTTTTAATATCAATTGGAGCGTTACCAAAAGATATCCCATTCAACAAAGGAAGTGTAAGCCGGTTAATGAGCGAATCTTTTGCATTAATCAGTTCTACGTAAAGGATTCCGCTGGCTTTTGAAGGTAGATTAGCCTCATCAACCACATAAGCTTTAAACCATATTGTATCGCCGGGCAGGTAGAATGATTTATCCATATGCAAATGAACCCGCTCCTGAATGTTAATGCTGGCCTGCTGTGCAAATACGGTTTGTGTATGAATAAAACATACTGTTACTATAAAAAGCAAAAGGTAAAGTATATAACTGAATCTTTTTGGCATGCCCGAGAGAATTAATTTTTAGCGATATTTTTTGAATCTATAAAATAAAGTTGTCATTTTTTTTCAAAAAACAGCGCAAACGATTGACTTGATTGAACAATGAAACTGGCTACTGCTTACAAATAGTTTTAATCAAGGTAAAAACACAAATCTATCTTTTCCAATCTTTAAAAAATGTTAAATCTAGACTAACCGGGTTGCACCTAACTTATATTATAGTTATTATTGTTAACCGCAAGGGCGGTACACCAAATAAACCAAATCTAAATAAACGTATGAAACGCTTCAAGCATAAATTATGCTTACTGGCATTAACCTGCCTGTCCTCTCTCACGGCTTTTTCGCAAGAAGGCGTAATTGACAGCTCGCATGTAGTAACTTTAAGAATCGACCCACAAAGTGCGCGCGGAGCCGCGGTTTCGCAGATTTTCGACGAAGTTAAATTTGTACCGCTTGAAACGACCAAAGCAAGTTTGTTCGGAAACATTTCTGAACTTAAAATTTCGGGCAACAAATTTTTAATTTACGATTACGACACTAAGGCCGTTTTGGTTTTTACCGACGAAGGAAAATACCTGACCAAAATTGATGCGGCCAAACTGCAAACAGAAAAGGCCGATAAGGAAAAAGCAGTGACGCATGGTTTTACATTGGTAAAGGAAGGAAACACAGAATACATAGCTGTTTATACCCCAAACAACGTGCAGTACTTTACCCTGGAGGGCAACTTTGTAAAAAAGACTAAAAACTTCAATTATTATTCTCCCAAGCTTTCTTTCGCAAATAGTGATGTTGTAATCAGGCCTTATACCTACATTAAAAAAGGCAAGGACAGCACGCGATATTCGGTGGTTACCATTGACAAAAAAACGAAAGATACAGTTGGTTACTTTAAGCTCGATGATAAGTTTTTCGAAAAGGACGATTGGTACGGCGATGATCCTATAACCAAATATAATGGGGATGAGGCTTTTTACACCAGATATTACGATTACCGGTTGTATAAGCTTACGGCAAAAAAAATGGAACTGGCTTATAAATTTATTTTTCCTGCCATAAATACACTGCCTAAAGATTTTATTACCAACCCCATTTATGTTAAAAAAAGATTTGAATATTTTGAAAAAAACAAAAAAACCATACATGGTATTGGCAGCAGCTATTTAATTGGCGATCAGCTCTACCTGAAACTATCAAACATTTTTTGGGACAAAGACCAAAAGAAAAGCCTGATTTATAACACCAAAACAACGGAGCTATTATCTTTCCAGGATTTAGAGCCGGATAGCATTTCGAGCTTTTTACCCATAACCGATTCGGGCTTTGGCTACGATTTCGAAAACCGCGGATTTTTAGCCTATGAGGATAAAAAGTTTTACACCAGTTATTCGGCATTGGCCATGTTTACTTTTAAAGAACGTAGCGCAGGTAAAACCACCCAATATCCACCCCTGCTCGAAAAATATTTTAAAACCGGCGACAGAAAAAGCAACCCCGTAATCGTAATCCTAAAACCTAAGCAAATCTAAAATCATGCGCGCTCATTTCTTATTTCTTTTAAGCATTTTTTGCTTAGGAACAGGCTATTCTTTTGCCCAAACCACAGCACCGCCGCCAACTGGTACCATTAAGGGGATAGTGCGGGATACGGTACACAACTATGTGCTTAAAGCAGCTACAGTTTCTATTTACAAGGCCGACAATACCGTAATTAACTATCAGCTGAGCAATAATTATGGCGAGTTCAAATTCAGCAACCTGCCAATTGATAAACCATTAAGATTGGATATCAGCAATGTGGGTTATCAAACCATTCAGAAAAACATCACTATTCCTAAAGGGCAAACCATGCTCGATCTTAAAAATGTGATCATTAACCCACAGGATGTAAATTTGCAGGAGGTGACCGTTACCGTACCTCCCATCTCTTACAATAACGATACCTTAGAAATTAATGCTATCGCATTTAAGCTCGATACCAACGCCACTGTTGAAGATCTTTTGAAAAAAGTACCCAACATCACCGTTTGGGGCGATGGCATTATAACGGTTAATGGCCGGGAGGTAAAGCAACTTACCGTTAACGGAAAACAATTTTTTGGCGGCGATAATAAAATCGCGCTTCAAAACATCCCTAAAAATGCGCTGGAGAAAATACAAATTTTTAACACTGCCGACAGAGATAAACCACTGGATAGTAATTTGGTAGCTAACTTAAAATTAAAGAAGGGCAAAGACCGATCCTATTTCGGAAAAATAAGTGCCGGTTATGGAACAGACAAGCATTACCAGTTTGATGGCAATTTAAATTTTAGCACCCCTAAACTTCAACTTTCCGTCATCGGGGCATCTAACGATATCAATAAAATCCCTAATGATATCAATACCCTGATTAGAAACAGTACCTACAAAGGCGTTGGCACCTCGGTCGAATATCAATCAGATTTCAGGCAAACCGGATTAAACAAAGGCAATGTAGCCGGGGCTCAAATGACCTATAATTTTAAGCCCGAGAGTAAAGACTGGAACAATAAAAGTTCGTTAACGGCCGATTATTACTTCAAGAATCTCGAATCTTCGAATATTGGTGATGCGCAAACCATTACTACCATTGCTGATAATAACCAGCTTTACGCAAACAGCAATACCACTTCATCCAATATCAGCGACAGGCACCGCTTTAATTCCATCTACAATTACTATCAAAAAAGCCATCGCTTAGATTTGAGTGAATCTTTCAATACCGAAAAAGGTGATAATAGTAATTCCAGTACCAGAAGTGCCGAAAACAATGCAAGGCAACTCACCAGTACCAATAACAGCAATGGGCAGAGTAATTATACCAATACCGATTTCACTTTTAGGGCGAGTTACAACTACCAAAACTATAACAACTGGAAACAGCGGTTTAAATCGCTTAATGCGAGTTATGATGTTAGCATGAACAACCGCAATAACGATAGAACGGAAATAACAGAATTTAGAGATTTATTAAATAGTGCCAACAACCGCGACTTTAATCGCAAATATCAGACAGATAGCAAAAATTTATCGCAAACGATGACCTTAGGCCTGCCCAATCTGAAATCTATTTTTTTTGGCAATGCTAACCTAAGTGGCTTTGATGCAGAAATTACCGGTAGATTAGCTTTGAGCAATAACGAGGAACATAATTTTATTGAAGATTTTGTGAACGGCAATTACCAGCAAAACAATTATCTTTCCAATAACTTAAAAACCAATGTAACCGATTTTACTCCCGGTATCTCGCTAAGCAAAACGTTTTCCAAAAACCTAAGCAACCGTTATTACAAATCGCTAAACATTAAAATTACCGCAGCGCAGCAAGTCATTAACCAAAACAATGCATCTGACCGTTCTTTTCAAAACCTAAAACGCACTTACAACAACTTTGTTCCCACCATTGCTTTGAATGTAATGAATCTCCAAACCGGGAGCTACCAGGAAAACCTACATTTGAGTTATCGAACTGATGTACAAGCTCCTACAATTTACCAGCTCGCCCCATTAACCGATAGTACCAACTTGTATAATCTGCAGAGAGGTAATCTGAATCTGAGGGAAGAAATAAAAAGGTCAATCAATATCAATTTTAACCACTATGATATGAAAAATAAAAACACTTTATATTTCAATGTCTATACTTCAGCCGGCATAGTTGATAATGATATTGTTGATAGTACTTTTATCGATCAACAGAACCGGAGAACAGTGTACCTAACCAATGCCAATGGTAATAAATATGCTAACCTGATGGGAGATATTCGCAAATCGTTCAAATTCAAGACAAGCGAACTGCAGTTGGGCTTTAATACCTCATTTAATTTTAGCAAAAACCCAACCTATACCAACACACAGTTTAATTTTTCGAACAATTTCACCACCAATAATACTCTAAAAACTACTTACACTTATAAAGATAAATTAGGTATCGAAGCATCGCAAGGTATTAGTACCAATTTGGCAAAACAAAGCGCATTGGGTACGGCCTATAAAAATATTGGCCTTACCACTTCCTTTAGTGGCAACTATAATTTCACCAAAAAGTTTTCGCTCAGCAGTAACATCAATTTCAATAACAACAATCCATCGGTTGGCGAGACCATTAACTTCGCTATCTGGAATGCCAATGCCACTTACCGTTTTACTAAAGGCAATAATGCTGAAATTAAATTTTCGGCGCTCGATTTATTGCGCCAAAACAGGGCTATTCTAAACAATGTTGGTGTAAACAGTTTTACTACAAGCACTAAAAATGTATTGCAACAATATTTTATGGTAACGCTTTCTTATTATCCTAGAAAGTTTGGCGCCAATGCTGCTAAAAAGTAAGCTATCATAATTCAGATTTAAGCGTTCTCGCAAAAGTGAGAGCGCTTTTTTATTTCTATCTTTTTCCAAGTGGGCGCTGCATCGTAAGCCTTTTTCACCTGCGCTCCGCTCGAAATGACGACCCCGGAAGGGCTGTCATTCAAATTGATTTTTATGAAATTAAATTACCCCACAGGATGACAACCATGTTTATGTAACAGCCTCAAAGGTTTATCATTTTAGCTC